>Ga0114973_10002100_pt1 | contig 14616 bp, 12 predicted proteins | sample M_140807_MF_Meta_FD_87025 | JGI IMG/M metagenome (GOLD analysis project Ga0114973, IMG submission 87025) | Freshwater microbial communities from Lake Montjoie, Canada to study carbon cycling - M_140807_MF_MetaG | ecosystem: Environmental > Aquatic > Freshwater > Lake | place: Lake Montjoie... | reverse complement strand
CTTGGGCTACGTTGATTGCGACCACTGGGATCATCCTTGGCGCAGGCTATATGCTGTATCTCTATCGCCGAATCGCCTTTGGCCCGCAGGTCAATGCAGATGCTGCCGCTATGTCGGACGTCAATGGCCGTGAAATGTGGCTTCTTGCACCTATTGCCGTCGTGGTTTTGTGGATGGGTGTGTATCCTGAGACATTTTTGGCGCCTATCCGCCGCGATGTCGCAACGATTGTCGCCCGCGTCGAACGCGCTGCACCCGCCGGGGATAGCAAACTCAAATTAGTAGACCCGACAACTGCGCCTTACCGCGTTGTGCATGGTCCGGAAAAAAATATGGCTGAGGGGAGCCATTGATAATGGAACTAAACGCTTCTCTCTCATTAGTGCGTCCAGAGATTGTACTGAGTTTCTCGGCGCTGGCGCTGTTGTTGCTTGCCGCATGGCGGGAACAGGCGGGGCGCCTGATCAGCATTTTGTCGGTCGGAGCGCTGGTTGCTGCGGCGGCTTTCGTATTTGCTTTTATGGTAAAGGGAACGGATGTTTCGGCCTTTGATGGCCTTCTTGTTAATGACGCCTTCGGCAACTTTGCCAAAATTCTCGTATATATAGCGGCGGCGATTTCTCTGATCATTGCCCCGCGTTTCCTTGAAAAAACGGGTGCCATGCGGGCTGAATATCCCGTGCTTATCCTGCTCTCCTGTATAGGCATGGGGGTCATGGTTTCCGCAACAGACCTGATTTCACTGTACATCGGGCTCGAACTGCAAAGCCTTTCTGCTTATGTTTTGGCAAGCTTTGCGCGTTCCGATGGGCGTTCGGCTGAGGCTGGTCTTAAATATTTCGTCCTTGGTGCTTTGGCTAGTGGGATGCTGCTTTATGGTGCATCCTTGGTCTATGGCTTTACCGGATCGACAAGTTTTGCTGCCATCGGTTCGGCTATGAACGGCGAAGTTGGCCTTGGCTTGATATTCGGCATCGTATTCATTCTTTCCGGTTTAGCGTTTAAGGTTAGCGCTGCGCCGTTCCACATGTGGACACCGGACGTATATGAGGGCGCGCCAACGCCCGTGACCGCATTCTTCGCCAGCGCGCCAAAGGTTGCGGCAATTGCGTTGACTATCCGCATCGTGCTTGAGGCATTTGGCTCGCAGATTTTCGTGTGGCAACAGATCATCATTGCCGTCGCTTTAATGTCAATTATCATTGGTGCAGTCGGCGCAATTGGTCAGCAGAATCTGAAGCGCCTTATGGCCTATAGCTCAATCAACAATGTCGGATTTATTCTGATTGGTCTTGCCACGGGGACAGAGCAGGGCATTGCCGCGATGCTGGTTTATCTGACAATTTATGTTGCGATGACCTTAGGCAGTTTTGTCTGCATGATGCAGTTGAAGGACAAGGATGGCGGCTATCGTGAAGAATTTGCCGACATTTCAGGGCTATCCAAAACGCGTCCAGCGCTGGCGGCCGCTTTTGCGATTTTCATGTTCAGCTTGGCCGGTATTCCGCCACTGTTCGGCTTTTGGGGCAAGCTGGTTGTGTTCAACGCTGCTGTTGCCGCAGGTCTTTTGCCATTGGCAGTCATCGGCATTGCCGCTTCGGCGATTGGAGCTTTCTATTACCTGAAAGTCGTCAAGGTCATGTATTTCGATGATGCCGCCGACGTGATTGCGCAAAGCGATGACAAGGTTCTCGTCTGGACTGGCGGGCTGTTGGCTGCCGCGAACTCGCCGCTTGGCTATTTTGCAATACCGGCGCTTGGTGTGTGGACGGCCCATGCCGCAAGAGCGCTTTTCTGACGTCGATATTTGAAGAAGTCACGCTGACAGGATCAACGAACGCGGACCTTTTGGCGCGGGCGGTCCAGGGCGCATCTGAGGGATTGTGGTTGCGTGCCGATGCACAAGATGGCGGACGCGGGCGGCTCGGGCGCATTTGGGAAAGCCCAAGCGGCAACCTGTTTGCGAGCACTATTGTGCGGTTGCGCGATACCGACCCATCGCCGGCTAGCCTTGCCTTTGTGACGGCTGTCGCTGTGTTTGATGCCGTGCGGCAGATGGCGCCGCAAGTGCCTATTTGCGTTAAGTGGCCAAATGACATTTTGACGCTGGATGGCGCAAAATTATGCGGCGTTTTGTTAGAGCGTGCGTCTGATGCTGTTGTCGTTGGTATCGGTCTTAACCTAGTTTGGCATCCGCAAAATCTTGAACGCAAGGTAACGGACCTACTTACCCTTGGTGCAACGCCACCCGATGCGCAAACGGCAGTGGAGATCGTTGCAGAGGTCTTTGCGCGCTATCTCGCTATCTGGCGTCAGTCAGGGGTCGAAGTAATTGTGCGGCATTGGGAGGCACGTGCACATCCACGCGGCACTGCTTTGTCCGCAAAGCTGCCCGATGGAGAGCATTTGGACGGCCTTTATGCAGGACTGAATGAAGATGGTGCATTGCAGCTTCGCTTGGCGGATGGCGCAATTCGTGCCATTCACGCGGCCGATGTTTTTCTAATTTAACAGGAGTGAGCTATGCTGCTCGCGATTGACACAGGTAACACCAATGCCAAATTTGCATTGGTCGACGATACAGGCAAAATATTGCAGCGGTGGCGCATCGCGACCGATGCACGGCGCACAGCTGACGAATATGCCGTCTGGCTGGATCAGCTTATCCAGATGGCAGGATATCGCCGTACGGATATTGATGCGGTTATCATTGCAACCGTAGTGCCGCGTGCGCTGCACAATTTGCAGTTACTGGCGACGCGCTATTTTGGCTGTGAGGCATTGGTGGCGGGACGCGGGGCCGTGGGCTGGGGTATTCAATTGCGGGTAGCAGAACCGCATTCGGTTGGCGCTGACCGCGCCGTTAACGCAATCGCCGCGCAGTCGTTAACAGAAGGTCACAAGATTGTTATCAGTTTTGGCACGGCCACCACCTTTGATTATATCGGTCCAGATGGGTCCTATCGCGGCGGCAGCATTGCGCCCGGTGTGAACTTGTCCCTTGATGCCCTATACGCTGCGGCCGCCATGTTGCCGCGAATTGCAATTGAACCGCCACCAAATGAAAGCGTAATTGGCACAACGACTGTTGGACAAATGCAGATTGGCATCTATTGGGGCTATGTGGCGATGATCGAGGGGATGATCGCACGGATGAAAGCTGAAATCGGCGAACCGGTGTCGGTCATTGCGACTGGCGGTTTGGCTATATTGTTTCAGCAGCATGGCCATTTATTTGACCGGGTAGAGCCGGATTTAACGCTGCGGGGGCTGGCGCTTTTGTACAGGAATAGAGAACTTACCTAATGACGACCCCAAAAAATGAACTTCTTTTCCTTGCCCTTGGTGGATCCAATGAAATTGGCATGAACGTCAATTTGTATGGATGCGAAGGCAAGTGGGTAATGGTTGATCTTGGCCTGACATTCGCGAACTCGGAATATCCGGGTGTTGACCTTGTTTTGCCTGATCTCGAATTCATCGAGAAGCGTAAAAAAGACTTGCTCGGTATCGTGCTGACCCATGGTCATGAAGACCATATCGGCGCAGTGGCATATTTTGCCGCCGACCTTGGTGTACCGCTTTATGCGACACCATTCACGGCAACCCTTATTCGCGGCAAGCTGGAAGAAGAAGGCATTGCCGACATAGTGGAATTGAACGTGATCCCTATGGAGGGCGCGTTTTCCCTGGGCCCGTTTGATTTTAAGTTTGTTACTTTGGCGCACTCGATTCTTGAAATGAGCGCATGCTTAATCACAACGCCTTACGGTAAAATATTCCATACAGGCGACTGGAAATTGGACGCACGGCCCGTATTGGGCACACCATCAACGCAAGAGGCGCTCACCGCGATTGGCGATGGCAAAGTGCTGGCTATGGTTTGCGATTCTACCAACGTCTTCAACCTGGAAACCAGTGGCAGCGAAGGCAGTGTCAAGGATGACCTGCTAATGTCTGTTAAGGCCGCAAAGGGCAGGGTTGTCGTCACCACATTCGCCTCCAACGCAGCGCGGTTACAGACCTTAGGCGAAGTTGCACGTGAAAGCGGCCGCACATTATGTTTTGCAGGCCGTTCGCTTCACCGGATTATTGAGGCCGCGCAGGCCAATGGCTATTTGAAGGATATGCCCAAGACCATTGGCATGGAGAGCGTCGATAGCCTTCCACGTCGTGACGTGATTGTAGTGGCAACGGGCGGGCAGGGCGAAGCACGCGCGGCGTTGGCGCGTATTGCTGAGGGTAATCACCCCGTAAAGCTGGAAGCAGGCGACACGGTGATATTCTCATCGAAACAGATACCGGGCAACGAAATTGCCATTGGCGTCATCATGAACAAGCTGGCTGAGCGCAACATTCTTACCGTCACGGAAAAGCAGGCGCATGTGCATGTGTCTGGACATCCAGGGCAGCCAGAGCTTGCTGCGCTGTATGATTGGATCCGGCCTGAAATTCTTGTCCCTGTCCACGGGGAGCGTCGGCACATGGCGGAACAGGCACGGTTTGCGCGTGCCCATGGCGTTCCTAAAACAGTGGTTCAGTCAAATGGCGACGTTGTGCGCTTGGCGCCTGGCGAACCCAAAATCATCGGCAAGGAACGCACGGGGCGCCTGATACTGGATGGAGACACCATCATTGCCGCAGATGGCGTAACATTGAACGAACGCCGCCGCCTGTCATGGTATGGGCTGATTTCAGTGGCCTTTGCGTTGGATGCTAAGGACAGAATGCTGGGTAGCCCCCAGATCCGTTTGCATGGCGTGCCGATTGAAGAGGATCTTGAGGATTTTCTGGAAGAGTCCAGCACGGCTGCGGCAAAGGCCATCAAAGATCATCGCGGTGATTATGATAAGTTACGCGAAACAGTCCGCTTGGCCGTGCGCCGCGTTGCAGTAAGCTGGACAGGCAAAAAGCCTATTGTTGACGTTCTGATAGTGGAGACAGCATGAACTGGAGTTCGATTGTAGCAATATACGCTTTGTTTTGGGTCATGACTGCTTTTGTGATCCTTCCCATCGGCGTGCGCACGCACGAAGAGTTAGGATTGCCAAAAACTCCTGGGCAGGAAGACGGCGCGCCGGGCAATTTTCGGCCACGCGTTGTACTGCTGCGTACCACATTACTGTCGGCGGGGTTATTCGGGCTATACTATCTGAATTACATTTATGGCTGGATTGACCGCCATAGCTTTGACGCATTGTTTAACAGGCCTAATTAGGGCTTATCTGCGAAGGCGCTCAATGGCTTGAGCAAGCGCAACATATAGCTTGCCGATGTCTGACGATAGAAGCGTAACACCGATGGCATTGCCGTCGCGCGTGCTCAGCAACAGTCGCATGATTGCTTCGAAATCGTGGACATAGCGGTTGACGTGTTCACGGAAGTCGCTGTCTTCGCCATAATGTCTTACAATAATTTTGGCTTCGCTAGAATCGAGCAAGCGAACAGCGCGGCGCGTAAATACACCTCGGTCACCCTTCAGATAGGCGTTCCAAGCGGTGTCCGTGACTTCGTTAGACAATATCTTTGTCACGTCGATTGCGGTGGAATTCAATGATTCCGTCAACACCATCATGCGACGCGCAAAGCTATCTTCTTGAACAGATTCAAAATTGTTTTTGGTATCGGCGATCCGGCCCTCAAGGCTTATCGTCATTTCCTCAAGTTCGCCAAGCTGCCTTGCCGCTAATGATGAAGCGACTTCCGACAATTCGATGTTACGCGCAATGGCCTCTTGCACGGCCTCATTCATAGTCGCCACCTGCGCGTCCAACGCATTTGCAAGCGCCGCACGATTTTGCTCGGTCAACTGGTCGGCAATATGTGCAAGTTCTTCATCGAGGATTTTGCGGCTGCTTTCGGCGGCGGCACGGGTTGTTTCACGCACACGTAAGAGCGAAGACACCAGCCGGTCATTCGCGTCTCCCGACATTTCTTCCAACAATGCATGTGTCTGCTTTAACGCAGCGCCAAGCGCATCAACCTGTTCATGACGGGCCGCGAAATGGATATCGCTTTCTGCGGTCAAAGCGCCAACGGCGTCGTGTTGCGCAGCAATTGATTGCTCAATCTTTACGAGCTTTTCGAGCACCCCATCGCTTAAACTATCTAACGTTTCCGCGTTCGATCGTGCAGATTGGACTTGCGATATACTCTCGGTCATGCGGACGTTGAGATTGTCCATGGCCGCGGGAATGTTCTGGCCAATCTCATCATTTGCGGCGCCAAGCAAAGTGTTCAATCTATCCGACTGGGTAATGAGATCCGCCGCAATTACCTGATTGCCCGACAAAGCCGAGCCGACCGAGCGCGTGCTTTCCCCAAGCGCTGTCACAACGAAAGCCAGTTTTGAGGTTTGCTCAGTGGCAGCTTTGTCTACTTCGGCGATGTGCGCAGCGCTCGTTTGGATATGCGCAGTTATAGCCGTAATTATATCGCGGACACGCGCGTCTTCTTGCTGAGATTGAGCCTCTATTTCGCTAAGCGCACTGCGAAGATCCGACAGACTGGATTGGATTTGCGCTTGGCTACCCGCAAAAATCGTATCGATGTCTCCGGAGGCCTGAGCTATGCCGCTTGAGATGGCTTGCGCTGCGCTGTCCATGAGCGTCGCCATTTCCGCACTTCTATCAAGCGCTTCGGCGCTCTTATCATCAAGAAGTTTGGCGCTGCCGCTTAATGATTGCTCTAACCTGACCGACAGATCATCTGCGCGCGTTTCTACATTGTCGATATACGCGTTGACGGATTTGCCAGCATCACTGACCCGCTCAAGGGACGCAATCAAGGATTTGATTTGGACTTGCGCATTATTGCCTGCGCTTCCAATTTGGTTCGTCACGTCTTTGGCGGCGCTCGTTACCACGGGTAAATGTTTGCGAAGATGCTCCAAGTTCGTGTTAGCCGCCTGGCTAACGGCTTCAAGTTTTTTGGCCTTTTCATCACTATCGGCAAGAGCCGCAGAAAGCATTTGCGCAGATTCTATGAGCTTTTGCGAAGACTGCCGGCCAACGGTTTCCAGTTCCCGTGCGTTTTGTGACAAAAATTCGCGGGCAAGCGAGATTTCTCCATTAACTGTGCGCATTCGCTGAGCGAGCGCGTCGCTCTCCATCCGTAATCGGCTTGCGACTCTACCAAAGCGGGTAGCTTCGCGGCTACTGTTCCGCATGGCAAGGAGCCATAAGACTGTAATGAGCAGGGTCGGCACGGACCAAGTTGTGACCAATGCTATTATTCGGTCGTTGGCCAATCCTACCATTACTTCAGGCCAATATGTCAGCGCAAAAAACGCCGTCCATGTCGAAAATGCAACGAGCAGCAAAACAGGAGCAATATAGCCCAAGATGCCAGACCGATATGTGCTCTCTTCCGCGTACCCTTCCAGGTCCGCATCATAACCGTCATCAGAAGTCACCTCGACTTCACCTGCTACTGGCGCAGCGGCATTTTGTTCGGTTTCAGTGATGTCGCGGCTTAGGCCGACAATTTTTGAGCGCATAGTCATAGATGGTTATTTAGCACATTATTTCCTTAGCGAAATGCAAACTTAACGGTTTTGGATTAGGTCAATCAAACGTTTCCTAGATCTTGGCGGATTTGCAGCAGCATTAAAGGCAGTGATAGGCTTCTATATAACGCCCAGGGGCAACTGTGCGTGTCTTGTATCGCTAGCGCAAAGCGCCAGATTAAACTGCTTTTCCGAATTATTTACACTAAAATACAATATGTTGATTGCTTTCATGCTTAATTGAGGGCATTGCGGCGGTAGATTTCTATTGGCAAAATCGTAACAATATTCATATCTGGGCGATGGCGCTTGCTCGTTCTCAAAATATTCCTACCATCGCTTTGTTGTCTGTCGCGGGCGAAGGTAATGGTGGGAATGAGTTTTCGGCGGGTACGGCGCGTCAGGATCTTGCTGGCGGATCTCTAATTGAGCACCAGATAACCACCCTGGCGCGAGCCGGAATTTCGAAGTTCCTTATCGAGGTGGAGAATTACGGCAATTCTCTTACTGCACTAGCGGACCGTTGTCGTGTGAAAGGTTTAGTGGTCGTTTTTGTTCGAACTGGCGCAGATATTCAAAGCTTTGTCGAAGCTAGTGACCACATTTGGGTCCAATCATCGCAATTATATGTTCAATTCGGGCTGATTGAAACGCTCACGAAAGCCCCTGAGAATTTTGTCGCTACGGTTGATAGTCGTGATGAGAATAATGCTTTTGAACGGATTGACTTGAACACGCGGTGGGCGGGTATTTCTGTGGTCGGACAAGATACCATCGCGACGCTAAGAGATCTGCCTGATGATTGGAGCATCATCTCCTCATTACTGCGTCAGTCGGTATTGGCGCAAATTCCGATGCGTCCTGTGTCCCAGCAGCACATCACTAATGGGACACTGACCGTTCTGACGGGGCCGCAAGATTTTTCCGAGCTTAACCGCCAAATATTGCGGCGGCGTGTGGCAGGCCGATCCGGCTTTGTGGAATCTCAGTTATTCGGTCCCGTGCTGGCACGCATAGTCCCAGTAATATGGCAAAACCCTGTTGCCGTAACTATTACAAAGTTCGCAAGCCCAATTCTTGCACTAGTTGCGTTGGCGTTGGGTTTTGGCAACTTTGCAACTGCGGCTTGCATTGCGGCATTTGTAGCTATCGCAGCCAATTCCCTTCGCCTCGCGGTTACAGATGACGTTGATGACCATAGTCACATCCAAAGCGTATCCGTAATAACATGGGCGCTGACCATTTTGGCCATGTTTAGCGCTGTCTATATGCAATCCTCATATCGCGATGATGACCTATTTGTCGCTTTTGCAGTTTCGTCTCTTGCATATCTTACGCAGAAAATGGCGTTACCAACTTGGGCGAAGCAATTACTACATTCGCCTGCGGCACTAACTATCTTTGCAGCAATCGGGTCTGCTCTACTTGGACTCATTCAGGCTTTGGAGTGGATTATGGTAATGCAACTTAGTGCGCTCATCTTCGTCAGCCTCCGCAATGACATCATCGGCAAAAAGGCTGAACAAACTTAAGGCCGGCTGAACCTAAAACTGCTCTAGCTTTGGTTCTACCGCTATCGGACCTCTGTGTGCCAAAAAGCTAAGTCTTTGTTGGCAAGCCAAAGCGCGATGACGTAGAGCGACAGAAATTGACTTTAGAGAGGGGAAAAGGCGGAGTGCTATAAACACACTCCACCTTCAGCAAGCTATTAGCGGGCGTTTAGGCCGGGATAGGCCCTGTGATTTGGTCCGGTGTACAGCTGGCGCGGACGACCTATTTTCTGGGCTGGGTCGGAAATCATTTCATTCCATTGGGCGACCCAACCAACCGTCCTCGACAGGGCGAACAAGACAGTGAACATTTCGGTGGGGAAGCCGATGGCTGACAAAATTATGCCCGAATAGAAATCGACATTCGGGAACAGCTTTTTCTCAATGAAATATGGGTCATTCAGAGCCATTTCTTCAAGTTGCATTGCAACGTCAAAAATCGGGTCGCTGATGTTGAGTTCGGTTAGTACCTCGCGGACCGTTTTTTGCATGACCGAAGCGCGCGGGTCGTAGTTTTTGTAAACACGGTGACCAAAGCCCATTAGGCGGAACGGATCATTCTTGTCCTTTGCCCGTTCAATGTAATGCGGAATGCGGTCTGGCGTGCCGATTTCACGCAGCATGTTTAATGCAGCTTCGTTGGCGCCGCCATGTGCAGGCCCCCAAAGACATGCGATACCCGCCGCGATACACGCAAATGGGTTCGCACCCGACGATCCGGCAAGCCGCACGGTCGATGTAGATGCGTTTTGTTCATGGTCTGCATGAAGAATAAAAATCCGGTCTAAGGCGCGTTCAATGACTGGATTTACAACATATTCCTCAGCAGGGACACCAAAGGTCATACGCAGGAAGTTGCCAGTGTAGGATAGACGATTGTCAGGATAGACAAAGGGTTGGCCGGCCGAGTATTTATAAGCCATTGCCGCAATTGTCGGCATTTTGGCGATCAAGCGATGGCTGGAAACCATCCGGTGTGTTGGATCGCTAATGTCAGTCGAATCATGGTAAAATGCTGAAAGCGCACCAACTACACCGCACATGATCGCCATTGGGTGGGCATCGCGTCGAAAGCCACTGTAAAAGGTCGCAAGCTGTTCATGCAGCATGGTGTGGCGCGATATAGTATAGCTAAAATGTTCTAGCTCGGCCTTGGATGGAAGCTCACCATTTAACAACAGGTAAGACACTTCCATGAAGCTTGATTGTTCCGAGAGCTCTTCAATCGAATATCCGCGGTGCAGCAAAATACCCTGGTCACCGTCAATGAATGTCAGTGCAGACTCACAACTTGCTGTCGACGTAAAGCCAGGGTCGAAAGTGAAATGGTCAGACGCCGCATACAGCTTGCGTATATCAATAACGTCAGGACCTTCGGAGCCCTTCATGATGGGCAAGTCATAGCTAGTTTCGCCAACGATGAGCGTTGCGTTGTTATCGGCCATTTTCAAACTCCATGTCTTGCTAACATAATAAATGAGCCGCGCATGCATCGGCATATTTTCTCGTGCGCCACTGGAAGCAAGAAAACAACCGATACGGACTGATAAGGCCCTGCAAATGCCAATTTTTCTGGGAGATAAACGGGCTTTGATACTGTTTAGCCCAATGGTAGCAATTTTTGCGGGCGTCAAGGCAAACAATAGCATCGGAGAACATAGGGATTTGCGGTTTGTTTATTGGATCCTAAGTATATGCTGTAGAAACGAAAGTTCTCAAATTGCATACACTTACAGCTGTAGGACCAAATGAGAATTTGACGCTATTTCAAGCCGTCGAGAACTGGCTTGACCGCGAACGCGACCAATTGCCACTCTGGCTGCCGGTAGGCATCGAATTCGGTATCGCCATTTGGCAATTTAGGGGCACATCACATTGGCGCCAATAACGGCACCCACCACATGCCATGGGTAAAAGCACGCGTGAGCACATCCGCGGTCCAATAATAATCAATGATATCTGCGTAATAGGCCTGCAAGCTTACCTTGGACTTGAACTTCATGCGGTGCATAATATTGCGGTTGATAGCTGCCATTGGCGGGATCAAGGCGGATCTGTTGCCCTTCGCGACGGAGATATTTCAACGTTGCTTCTTCGCCTCTAATCAAGGCTACCACAATCTCGCCATCACGCGCTGTGTCTGCCTTACGGATCAAGGCGTAATCGCCATCCAATATACCAGCTTCCATCATGGAATCGCCGGACACCTCAAGCGCATAATGTTCACCCGCGCCCAGCAATGCCATTGGCACCGATAACGAGTTCTGCCCTTCAAGTGCCTCAATCGGAATGCCGGCAGCAATCTTGCCATGAAACGGAATTTCAAGCACGTCATTCGCAGCAACAGGAATTTGAATTTGTGGTTTGGCTTCTTTGAAAGGTGCCAGACGTGTCACATTGTCCCCACGCGCATTAGCGCTCTCAGGCATTTTCATAACTTCAAGCGCACGGGCTCGGTTGGCCAGGCGACGAATAAAGCCGCGCTCTTCCAAAGCGCCGATTAAACGGTGCACCCCGGATTTGCTTTTCAAATCGAGCGCTTCCTTCATTTCTTCAAATGACGGAGAGATGCCACTTTGATCAAGTCGCTGATTAATGAATATTAGCAGTTCGTGCTGTTTTGCCGTGAGCATATTCAGAGTTCCATCCTGTTGAACATGACTGGAACGATTAGAGAACAAAAGCGGTTAAGTCAAGAACAATCGCACATATTGTGTCCAGATTTTACGACAGGCGTATATATTGGACAAGAGTGCCTGCGGCTCGACTAGGCCCATTGACGGGTTGAAGAAGAAGCGCGTTGGCGTGCGATAGGCTATGGGTAAGTCCGCTGTCTTGGGTGTTCAGCGGGGTAATGCGGCCTTCGCCAAATCTGGCGCGTAGATATTCTGCTCTCATGCCGCCAGCGGGCAGATCGCGGGTTATGATGGCTTCCTGCAAATCTGGAAACGGCGTGTGGCAACCAGCCATATAGCGCAGAAGTGGAAGCAAGAATAAGGTTGCGGTGACAAAGGCCGATGACGGATTACCCGGAAGGCCAAGCATGATTGTATCGCCTATTTTTCCCGCCATTAAAGGCTTTCCAGGACGCATGGCTACTTTCCAAAAGTCCATCTTTGCGCCTATATTCAGCAATGCAGGCTGGACCAAATCATGGTCGCCAACGGACGCGCCGCCTGTGGTGACGATGACGTCCGCTTGTGCAGCCAAGTGCGCCAAGCTGGCCTCAAGTGCCGCCAGATCATCAGGCAAAATGCCGCCGTCAATCACGTCGCAAGGCAGATTTGAAAGCATGGCACGCAGCATTGGGCTGTTTGATGATGGTATCTGCGCTGCCGTGCACTGCGTACCGGCAGCCACCAATTCATCGCCAGTGGCAACAACAGCAACACGTGGCCGGCCACCAACGCACAGCCTGCCATAACCTGCCATTGCGGCAAGAGCGATTTGCCCAGCACCAAGCAGTTCGCCTTGCTTTAGAATTTCGGCGCCTGCCAGAAAATCGCTTCCAGCATGTTGGATATGGGGCTTATCTGCGGAGCTGCGATCCTGCGTGGCGCGCACGATGTCCCCCTCTCGCGCGGCATATTCTTGAATCAAAATACGGTCTGCATTTTTGGGAACATGCGCCCCTGTAAAAATGCGGACAGCTTCGCCTGCATGAACTGCGCCCGAAAATGGACGCCCCGCTGCGCTCTCACCGATCACACGCCATGGCCCGGGAAAGTCCGATCTTATTACAGCATAGCCATCCATCGCCGATAAATCTGCGGCAGGCTGCGTGCGCATCGCCATCAGCGGTCCATGCATATAATGGCGCACGGCGCGCGTTAGTTCGACTTCGAACGGGGGCAATGGCGACGCGAGCGCCAGCAATCTGGCCTGTGCCTCATCCACCGAAATCATGCGAACCAGTCACCTGACTTGCCGCCGGTCTTCGACAATAAGCGCACATCCGAAATGACCATCGATTTGTCGAGCGCCTTTGCCATGTCGTACAATGTCAGCAAGGTGACGGTCACAGCTGTCAGCGCCTCCATCTCCACTCCGGTTGGCCCGTTAAGCCTTACCCGTGCCTCGACACGAATAGCGGTCGCTTCATATTCGAATTCGACGCTAATCTTGGACAGCATCAGCGGATGACATAAGGGAATAAGGTCGCTTGTTTTTTTTGCGGCCATGATGCCTGCGATACGCGCGGTACCAAGGACATCGCCCTTTTTCATATTGCCTGCGCGCACGGCCTGAAGCGCTTCGGCGGACAGTTTGATCCGGCCTTCGGCCACAGCTTCCCGCGCGGTATCTGCCTTCGCCGAAACATCGACCATATGCGCGCCGCCATCGGCGTTGAGATGCGTAAGATCAGCCATTGCCAGTCAAAAGCCTTTGTGTAGCCGCCTGAATATCATCCTGCCGCATCAGGCTTTCGCCCACCAAAAACGTGTGAATGTCGGCGCCGGCCATGCGCAGACAATCAGCATGGGTTGAAATACCACTTTCGCAGACAAGCAAAATGTCATCTGGTAATAGTTTCGCCAAGCGTTCCGTGTTGGCCAGATCAACCTCAAAGGTTTTTAAATTGCGATTGTTCACGCCCACCAGCTTGGAATTGAGATGCTTAAAGGCGCGTTCGAGTTCATCTTCATCATGAACCTCGACAAGGACATCAAGTTTCTCCTGCCGCGCAGCATCCTCAATTTCGGCCATAACGACGTCATCAAGCGCCGCGACAATGATCAAGATGGCATCGCCGCCCATTTGCCGCGCTTCGGCGCATTGCCAAGGGTCGACCATGAAATCCTTGCGGATGACGGGCAGGTTGCATGCTGCGCGCGCAGCAATCAGATAATCCTCATGTCCTTGAAAATAAGGCGCGTCGGTGAGGACGGAAAGGCAAGCTGCGCCTCCAGCCTGATAGGCTATTGCATGGGCGGCAGGATTAAAATCTGCGCGAATAAGCCCCTTGGACGGGCTAGCCTTCTTGATCTCCGCGATCAACGCGATGCCTGACTGGCTCTTGCTTCGCAATGCTGCCTCAAACCCACGAGGCGCAGATGGCGTTGGCCAATGTGGCAAGCCGTGAAGTTTGCGTTCTGCAACTTCAAGCCGCTTGGTCGCGCATATCTTTGCAAGCATGTCCGCCATCAATATGCCACCCAACAGTTTAGCAGGGCATTGGCAAGACCCTTGTCGATTGCTTCTGCTGCTTCTTCCACGCCTTCGGGCATTGTTTGCACGACACCCGCCACCAATAAAGCCTCTGCTGCATTGAATAAGACAGCATCGCGATAGGCGCCACGTTCACCCTGAAGCAGCTTGCGCAGCTCCAACGCATTATGTTCCGCGTCGCTGCCACGGATGGCTTCGACAGGATACACGGGCAAACCAGCATCCGCAGCGCTGACGCGTTGAAAACGGATGCCGTCCGGAGTGACGACTGCAACTTCATTACCGCCAGCAAGGCTCAATTCGTCTAGCCCTTCGTCGCCTGAAATGACGCGCGCATGTTCCGTGCCCAGATACTGCAGTGCTTCTGCGTACACAGGGACATAAGCAGGG
>Ga0114973_10002099_pt1 | contig 14621 bp, 14 predicted proteins | sample M_140807_MF_Meta_FD_87025 | JGI IMG/M metagenome (GOLD analysis project Ga0114973, IMG submission 87025) | Freshwater microbial communities from Lake Montjoie, Canada to study carbon cycling - M_140807_MF_MetaG | ecosystem: Environmental > Aquatic > Freshwater > Lake | place: Lake Montjoie... | reverse complement strand
TAGAGGTGCCACACCGCCATACTGTGTGCGGCGACCACGACGAGACTTCTTATTACCCTTGTGACCACGCGTAGATTTAGAACGCATTTCCCTATAATGTGTCACGAAACTCTTTGCGGAGAGTTCCGTCAAATTCGTTCCAAATAACGAATGCCACTTCTTTTGTAGTGTCTTTGTATCACTTGAATGCCGCGCAAAACTATCAAACGTTTTCAGTTTACGTTGTACATCTGCAATAGACCGCGTCATGGTAAATCAATGAATCCTTGATTTACTATGATATAATAAGTTACGTATTTATCTAAGTGCTGAGAGTCCCCGTACGCATTACTTCCTTAATCCGGGAAACAGCGTGCTTCGCCACACTTGTGAGACCGCCGCCAACGGTCGGCAGGCTGGGTAGAGCCGGCGCCGGACCGATTATACTCGAGTTGTTCTGGCTGAAGTACCAGAATCCAACAATGCCAAAGACCGCAATTAAGAAGACAATTGCAGACGCGGAATTGCGTAGCGTATACTTGAGGGTATTGCGCTCATACTGGTCAACGCCGAACTCGGAGCGATTGATCCACATCGCAATGAACAGCATTACAGAGCACGCAATCAAAAATGTTGGGGGCGCCAGCGTAGGGAATACAGTGGCTGCAACAATTACAGCAATGATACAAAGTACAACGCCACCAATCTGTAAAGTACGAAGGGTAATCGGTGTCATTCTGTTATTCCATTAGATTTTCTCAATGAGATCGACGTGTGTCAGAAGGGTCTTCTTACAGCAATACCGAGTTAACTGAAGCTCATCAAAGATAGTCGACTCTGGGGTCTTCGGAATCTGCTTTCCGTCAAAACACGTCGGCTCCGCATATCCAGGACCCTTCATTTCACGCAGACGCTTCTGGTAATAATTCCACTTATCCGCAAGCAGCTTTCCACAGTTCATACAACGCACGGGAATTAGCATAGTTAATAAGACCTCTGATTATCCCGGGTATATTACCGACAACCTATCAAATTTTATGCTCTTTTGCGTTTAAATCGTCATAACCTAATCGTGTCACCAAACATAAAGAGTAATGTCCTCAGTAATTAACCAGCGCGGACTCAACTACAGTATTGGTAACGGCGTGCGCGCCGAGTTCGGACGTCTCACTGCCCAGATAACTCTCCTGGAGGGGCGCATCAAGGCTCTAGAGGCGAAGACGGTACAACAGGGTCCTCCTGGACCTCAGGGACCTGCCGGACCCCAGGGACCTCAGGGTCCTAAGGGCGAACAGGGCGCCCCTGGTGCATCCGCTAGCTCGTAAACTTTGTCATCAATTTGATTCCCTCCGATGTATCCTTCCATCCCTGTATTTCTAACAATCCGGAGTGGTGTTTCTTATGACAATCTTCGCATAATACCGCTAAGTTCGACTTAGTATTCTTATGCTGTCCTGGTCCAATACGGTTCTCTGCATCTGCAGCGGCTTGTGGCACGATATGATGAACCTCTAATGCGGATGTACCCTTTGCTCCACACGCTGCACATCGGGAGACAACTACCGCCGGATTATAGCGGCTAGCATGTGCTTTGCCGTCCGCCGTAAACATTCGCGTTCTCAAGGCGGTAGCAAGGGCGAGGAATTCGGCGTCCATATCCAGACCACGGCAGACTTCCAGTCCGTACATCGGCGAGCCGCAGCCCGCCCTTAGTGCTCGGTCATATACAAGAGCGCCCGTTGTCAGGTCGGGAAATACGGATAGGTGATAAGAGCGGACTTTTGGGTCATTGGCGATTTCTGGGATTTCTGACAATTCGTGGAGATGAGTGGCGAATAGGAAATGTGCCCCGCGGCGGACAAGGGTCTGAATGCCCGCTGCAACAATTGCCGTTGCCGACGCGGTCTCGGTGCCGGCACACAGCTCGTCGCCGATAACCAGCATCCTAGTGGCGGCGGAACGCAAGATACTCCGAAACTCTGTCATTTCTACGACAAATGATGACATTCCTGCCCAAAGATTGTCGTTGCCGAGAATACGCGTATAGAGACCGGTATAAGGTATCAGGGTCATTGACGCGGCGGGTACGGGACAGCCGATTTGTGCCATTAAGATGGCGAGACCGACCGCCTTGCCCAGCGACGACTTGCCGGCGGCATTCACTCCGTATAGAAGAAGTCCGTTCGGCGCGCCAGCACCCGCGCTTTCTTCTGCAAAATCTCCAAATGCTAGCGAATGTGGAATATACGGAGTGGCGGTCCTCACCCGTTCAATAATTGGATGGCGAAGAGCAGTGACCGTGAATCCCGCTGCCGCTTCTTCGGCGGGCTCAACATACTCAGGGCGTACATAGCCATACTCATCGGCTAGGATAGCAAAGGCACACTCGCAATCAAATTCGCACACCCAGTTCACCAGAATTTCGAACAATCCCGCGGATTGATTTGTCTGAGTCCAGGTCTGCCAATGCGTAGACCAAGCGGCAACAGACGCCGCTATCCAATCGGCACGCAAGGCAATCGCCGCTGTATTCATCGTGCTCACACGTGTATTTGTTACAATGACTGCCGTCGTACTTGTAGTACGCTTTATAATATCAAATCCGCACGTTTTCTTTGTACCTTTGAAATAGCCCTGTAGCATAGTCGCGCGCCGTTGCGTTGTGGTAAACGTAAATGGCGCCTCGTCCTTAATCGTCCAATTAATGACATCCTCTTCCTTCAAATGTTTCTCCCAACTTTGTTTGATTGCCAGGGCTTCCGTTTCCAGCTCTGTCCATTGGTCCTCTAGTGCATCAAGAACGGGTTGTTGTCCGCGGAACCAAGGATGGAATGATCCGATTACAGGACCGGCTCCGCCAGTTGGACCCTCAGCTTGTGCACAACTTTTACGAATCCGCTCTGGATTCCAAGTTATCAGGACTTGATTTATATGTTCTAGAATTTGGGAGTGATTCGTTGCGTCTAAGCCACAAGGAGTCGCCCTAGTAGCAACAAGCAAATCACGGCAATGCTCATACGTTGTTAGAAGACAGAGAAGGTCCTGGGATGTAGCTTTACCCAGTGCAAATCGGCGGTAGAGCCGCGGTAAATCATACATTCCCTTGAGATGTCCCAAGTAAGTAGATTTATCTTTTATAGACCTTAGAGCTTCAATACGTTCTTGGCGTCCGTTGAGCTCTTCCACATCCGCAATCGGAGTCAGACAACGTGTCCGCAGAAAACGCCGACCCATTGCCGTTGTCGCCCGTTGAAGCCAGTGAAGAAGGGACTCGTGGGCTCTAGACGAATTCGGCGAAATCATGGCAAGTTGCTCTAGCGCGGCATTTCCTAAAATGAGATAATCGGCGGCTTCCCAAATTGTATGAGTGTTCAGCTTTTGAAGAAATGAGGCGTTATGGTCTCGGATAAATGAGAGAAGATGGAACAGAGACCGGCGGACCTGAGGATGGCGAGTAAGGTCCAGATGCTCCTCGACCGAAAGAGCGGACGCGGGTTGGTAAAGATCTTTGAAAAATTGGAGCCGTAGCCGATCCGCTGCCACACCTGATTCCGCCTTTTTGTCCAAAATTCTCACGTGGAGCGATGGGCGGGGCTGTCTGCAAGCGAGCCCAAGAATTTGGGAGAAAACTGCCGAGTCAGGCGGAGGCTCCTCAGCGGACGCGGACCACCAGACAACCGCTTCCGCCGGCGGATACATCGAAAGGAAAGGCTGAATCGGATCGCAGACCGCACGGTCATCAATAAGCGTAAGATGTCCCTCTGTACTCACCGCTTCCCCCGTATTCATATTAAACGCCGAAATCGCCACGTACCACCGCTGCTGCTGTCGGGACGCGGCATCTTTGGGCTGATAAGTATACGGCTCAATATACATACCTATCATACACTGCTCCTCCGCACGAACCGTCAGTGCTCCCAACGCCTCAAAATACGTACCTGGACTACTAATGTGGTCAATTGTGCGGCTTGTGACTTTATCCGTACCATCCTTATTTTGGACAACAACAACCACCGAATATCCCGCCACCACCATCATCCGTTCGTATTTGTCCAACGCCGATTCAGGAAATCCCCAAAATAGTTTGAGTTTGGTGGGGTCTGCAGTCGGCTTCGGCTCAGGAGCACATCCACAAATTTCTACGAGGTCTCGCATATTTGTATTTGTTGCACCCGTAGCGACCGTCTGACTGTCGTACATTTCAAAAAATCTGCCAACCTGAAGTAAGATGGCAGTTTTTTCGCCATATTTAGTTTTCTGCTCTAGATAATGTTTGAGGTACAGCCCCTCCATCGATTCGCTGTTTGCCGGCGAGCCTTTTTGTTTTTTTGGCGGCATATTGGCTGGGCGGGGCGAGGATTTCAAATATCTTATATTAATATACTTGAAATCGCTTTAAATTCGTCGGATTACCAGCAGCTGCTCTTCTTGACCACCGGCACCACCTTCACATTTGCCGCCACGTGTGCCTGCTCAGGCTCCGTAAGATTTGCGCTGCACTCCTTGAGAAGTCCCGCTATTGCCGGCTCAATCTGCGACTTCATAATATACTGATACAGGGAAATCGCCTCATCGGGCGTATTTGGCACGTGCGTCCACGTCTTTTTAATCGCCGCCAAAAAAATCTGAGAGGGCAGCGTATGGTCTAACTCATCGCTCACACCAGTGATGTTAGTGGTGGTCGCGGACACCGGATAAGCCATTTCTTCGGGCGATTGAAGTTTTTTAAGAATTAAGAACGCGTCTCCACTGCCAAGATATGCGGCACGTGACGGCGAGTATATTTAAGCAGCCCCTTATCCCGCTTTGCCCCGTTGTAATAGGCACGGTACGAGGCAATCACGTCGCCCTCATGACGAAATTCCGCCGGCATTGCAGGCGTCGGATCTCTCATCCACAAAGTCTTTGTCAGCAATCCAGGCGGCGGGTTTGTCTCTAGCCACTCCAAATGAACAAGAGATGCATGGACCTTTTTTGGCGAAAACCGGTGAGTGTGCTCGGCGACCAATTCCTTGGCGAGCGCCAGGAGCCACCCATAATGCGCCAAACTCTCGCGGACCCAAATTGCACTCGGATGATTTTTATGACAAGACTTATACCCGCGATTGCCTGTACTCAGACAAATAGGAGCGGAGGCTCGGATTGCCTCGGTGCCCCCGTTTTCGTGATTCGCCGTATACAAGAGTTGCGTAGACTCTAGAATCATTTTGACAACGTGTTTATCACAGTGCCACTTTGCACACTGGCGAGCACGCCGACTAAGAAAGAAGATGTTCATTTACGGTGGTTTGGGTCATTATGTCAGAGCACGGTTCTCAATTTTTTTCGGACTACGCGTGCTCTGTATAATTAAATCGGCGCAAGGGTGGACCCTTAGGTCTTTTTTAACTGTATAATAGAATTATTCGCCTGGAATAATTTTACTATAGGAAAGGTACTATAAAATTTAAAAGGACGGGGTCGGCTAGTCCGCATTATGGAGGAGCATATAATCTTTGAGCATCGCACGCATCATTGGCTCCGGCGTTTTGCTACTTCCCGGCTTTAGGACCCCCTTACGCAGCAACGCACGCCGGACCTGTGCAATAGGCAACGCATCCACTTTCTCCTTGATACGCTTCGCTGCCGCACGATTGCCGCTCCGGACCGTGATGCTAATTTTGCGTTCCCGGAATTTGCGTGTTTTCGCCGTTGCTCCACCATTTTGAGCGTGTTTCGCCGGTGTAGATATCACCAGCCTTTCCTTTTTCCGCGTCACCATTGCCGGAGCCCCACCACTTTTCCGCTTCGTCGGCAGAATGCGGGGCGCCCCAGGGGTGGTCGCTACTGTGTGTAGGGAATTCTTCTTTCCCGATAACTTTACAGTACCATTCCCACTATAAACCGACGCTCCGCCCTTCATAGGGGGTCCTACATTGAGACCTATGTCCGCTGCCGTCGGTCCGTATGCAGGAGTCACTTGCTTTTCCACGCTGGGTACTGTATTCGCAGCAGCCGACGGAATCCAGGCGGGTCCACGGACATCTACGGAAGGGGCTGGGGTAGTAGATGTAGCGGCTGCAACTACAGGCGGCGGTAATATACCCTCAATAGTCGCAGTAGCGGCAAATTCGGCATCGGCGGCTTTTACGTCGGCGGGAGAAAGGGCACCGCCCTTTACCCGTCGCTTTCGTGTCGTACTCCGGGCGAATTTCTTTACATCCTGTTCTGTCAACGTCACATTTAGCTCCTTATACTGCTTTGGCTCAGACATTGACAACTGAACCTCTAAATATGACTTAGATATTATACGAGTCCTGTTCCACGCATACGGTTTAAAGCCTGAACAAATTTGATTAACACCTCGGCGCTCTTCTCGGACCTCAACTCACTAGAATGGAGAACGCTTGGAAACGAATTCTAGATCTATACTTTGCTCAACATGACAACCGGCAGATTATTTACCACCAAATTGCCTCGTTTAATCATTTCATGGACTTTGATGTGGTGGACACTATCCTCCGCTCCTGTCCGATCCGCGTGGTCGGCTCGCCAGATTTGACCCTTACAGGCACCACGCGTGCCGCGGCGGGCACGGCGGGCACCGCCATCCGAGTGACCGTAGAAGATACCACCGGCACTCCGAGCGGCACGGCGCCGGCAACGGCTCTCCCTGGCGGCAAGGCGCCAGGTGGCGGTCCTCCCCGCGAGGTGGAGGTGATCGTAAAATTCCAAAATGTCAGCATCCGCAAGCCGACCATTTTCGAGAATAACGGTGCACTTACCCCAATGTATCCGAACGATGCCCGCCTCCGCAATTTCACCTACGCCGCTCCAGTCTATCTAGACATGGATGTGACCACCACACTAACGGACCCTGGCAAGGGAACAAAGGAGACGCGGACGCGGACCCTTACTCGCGTTCTTGCCGGCAAAATTCCTGTGATGGTCGGCAGCAAATATTGCCTCCTTTCCGAGAGCCCTGAGAAGCATCCTAGGGAACTCGGTGAGTGCTCGGCGGACCCGTTTGGATATTTCATCATTCAGGGCGGTGAGCGAATTATTCTCAGCCAGGAGCGAATGGCAGAAAATCGGATGTTTGTCTTCCGTAACAACAAGGCGAAACACAAGGAGGCGGAAATTATCGAATGTAAGTCGATTGGACCCGATAACGAGGGAGTTCCCAAGAATATTGCAGTCAAGATTATTTACAATCCGAAACTTGCAACCGGTCCTGAGCATATTCGCGTGACCCTACCCCGCATCAAAGCCGAACTGCCTCTATTTATTATGTTCCGTGCCCTTGGCATTGAATCGGATAAGAGCATCATTGAACTGATTATGGGCGATGTTCACAACGACTACGAAATGATATTTCAGGAGTGTATCATGGAGGCGGCGGATATTCGCGGCAAGCAACCGGCTCAGGATTATCTCCAGAAACATCTTGGCAGCGGAGGCGGCATCCGCGAGCAGCTGAGTGCCTCCACCCTTGCAACCTACAAGGCTCCGCGAGAGAAGCTGATTAGCGAAATTCTGGCGGAGGAGTTTCTACCCCATATCGGCGGAGCGGACATGATGTACGAAAAGGCATGCTTCCTTGCCGCCATGACCAAGAAAGTGCTGGATGTTTACCACAATAAAATTCCGTACGATGACCGTGACGGCTATCCGAATAAGAAGGTAGAGCATCCTGGCAATCTGCTCGGCAACCTTTTCCGTTTCTACTTTGGAACCAAAGTCATCAAAGACATGAAATCTACGATTGTCAAGGAAATCCACAACGGGTCTTGGAAGGCAAGTGGTAAGTTTGAAAATATTATTAATACCACAAATGTTTATAAAATCCTGAAGACAACAATTGTGGAAGTAGGAATGAAATCCTCGCTGGCAACGGGCAACTTCGCCTCAGGTAAGATGGGAACGAAGACCGGCATCAGCCAGGTCATGAATCGTCTAACTTTCTTGAGCGGCATCAGCCACCTTCGCCGCCTTTCCACCCCAATTGAGAAAACGGGCAAACTCATTCCTCCGCGAAAGCTTCACAACAGCCAGTACGGATTTATTTGTCCAGCTGAGACGCCTGAGGGTCATTCAGTCGGCGTAGTGAAGAATCTGGCGTCCACGGCAAATATTACTTTGCCCAGTTCGCCGAATCCGATTCTCAAAGTCATGTACGATGAACTCAAGCTTAAACATCTGGCAGATACGACCTCAGTAGAGCGGAGGGACCTTCTACGGGTGTTCATTAACGGAGCATGGATTGGAACTCTTGGGGGTAGTGCAGACGCATTCCGTTCTGTTCAGGCTCTTGTGACCGCCAAGCGTGCGGGTCGTGTTCATCCGTATACGAGTATTGTTTATAAGCCGAGCCCGAATGAAGTTTGGGTAAATACGGAAGGTGGTCGTTTGGTTCGCCCGCTTTTCATCGGCGAGACAATTCGCGAAATTCTCTCAACAAATTGTCAGAAGCCGTGGGAGATTTGCAATTCTTGGAATGACCTGATGCGCTGGGTCTCACCGACGGGCAATCATCTGATTGAATTTGTAGATGCAGGCGAATCCGAGAATTTGTACATTGCAAAAACTCTTGGCACCCTGGATTCCGAACATACTCATCTGGAGATTCATCCGTCCGTAATTATTGGAACAATGGGCTCGAATATTCCGTTTCCTGACCATAATCAGTCACCGCGAAATTCTTACCAGGCGGCAATGGGCAAGCAGGCAATGGGTGTGTATGCCCTCAACTTCACCGAACGTCTGGATACGATGAGCAATCTGCTGTGTTACACGGCTCGTCCACTTGTGAGCCCCTACATGAGCAAGTACTACCGTGCTCAGGATATGCCGTCGGGTTATAATATTATTGTAGCAATTATGACTTATGGCGGCTATAATCAAGAGGATTCGGTAATGATTAATCGTGCAGCTTTGGACCGCGGACTCTTCCGTTCCATCTTTTACCGAACGTACAAGGATGAGGAGAAGAAGAATCAGGCAAGTGGTGAGGAGGAGCGATTCTGTAAACCGGACCCGAGTTTGACCAAACATACCAAGTTGGCGAATTATGAAAAGTTGGCAGCGGATGGAATTATTCCTGAAAATACATTTGTGGACAATGATGATATATTGATTGGCAAGGTTGTTCCCATTCGGCTACGGGCGGTGGAGGGAGCGATGGCAGCGGGTGTGAGCCATTCTTCCCTTGCCTCGATGTCGGCTGCTGCAGCCGCGGCGGCAGTGGAAGCGGTGGGCGGCAAGCGTTACCGAGATGCGTCCAAGATGCTCCGAAATAACGAGACGGGATTTGTGGATAAGATTTATCGCGGACGGAACGGCGAGGGATTCTCGTTTGTCAAGATTCGCGTGCGGTCCGAGCGTATTCCAACAATTGGTGATAAGTTCTGTAGCCGTCACGGTCAGAAGGGAACGGTAGGAATGATTCTAGAGCCTGAGGATATGCCTCAAACCGCCTCAGGCATCGTGCCAGATATTATCATTAATCCCCATTGTATTCCTAGCCGCATGACGATTGCACATTTGATGGAGACACTCATGGGACGCGTGGGATGCGAGATTGGCGCGGTGGGCGATGGCAGCCCGTTCACGGATGTGAGCGTCGATGGACTCTCCAAAATGCTCCGCGATGACCTCGGACTCGAGCCGCATACGAATGAGGTGATGTATTGTGGAACAACCGGCAAGCAAATGAAAACAAGTATCTTTATGGGACCAATCTTCTATCAGCGTCTCAAGCACATGGTAGAGGATAAGATCCACTCCAGATCCTCGGGTCCGTTGGTCATGCTGACTCGGCAGCCGGCAGAGGGACGAGCGCGGGATGGCGGTCTGCGGTTTGGCGAGATGGAGCGCGATTGCATGGTTGCCCACGGAGCGTCCGAATTCCTGAAAGAGATCATGATGGAAAAATCGGATAACTTCCAATGTTTCGTCTGTAAGTCATGCGGACTGCTGGGTCAGGTCAATCCGAAGGCAGGAATCTACAAGTGTACGTCGTGCGATGCAGTCACGGATTTCTGCCAAATTCGTGTTCCCTACGCCTATAAGCTCTTCTTACAGGAGTTGGAATCAATGTCAATCTGTAGCCGTATTCTGCCAGAGTCCCGTTTGCGGACAATTGCAAATGAGGCGAATCTGATGCCTGAGCCGGTGGCACTCATAAAAGCAAATCTCTAGTTTTGTGGTCAAAGGCTGCATGCCCTATTTTTTTAGGAATCGAAACGGATGGAGGACGAGTTAGAGCTTTTTTGAGTGCCTCCATTTTATACATAAATCCAATAACATATTCTTTATCATCTAAGATTGGGTCAAACTTTTTATTATTGAATGGATTGGTTGTATCAATCTGTTCAACGGATATGGTGGGGGCTGCAGGCTCCGCGGGCTTTTCTGGCTCTGCGGGCTCCACGGGCTCCACGGGGTTCATGGATTTTTCATTTTGGGCATGAGAGACATGAGGGACATGAGGGGCGGGGGACGGATGAAAGTAGATCCGTGCAGCCACAAATCCAAGAAGTCCTCCTGCCAGACCGACCGCTATAAGTTTTAAAGTTGTAGTATTCATATTCAATATTGTTTTTGATGATGCTAGTGTCTCAATTTTTACTTTTACTTGTTGAGTATAAGGAAAAATTCGTTCTAGTAGCCAATCAGGCATCTCTATTATGGTTTAATAATTATTACCACCAATGCGGCTGGTTCTTGATGTAGATATAACGACGAGTTTCCGACGGTTTGCTATACACAGACGGCGTTTCGGCGCGCTTCTGATACATTGCAACCTTTTCAACCGCCTCCGTCTCGGTTACAGCCTTGTCAAGCAACATGCTACCACCAACCGTAGAATTAGATAGATGCGGCGACATCTTGGACTCGAAGCAACAGTAAATTAGAAATCCAAATTCAGACATTTTCTAGATGTTTGAATTTTTAACAAAAACCGGATTTGATTTCAATTTTTTCAGGAACTAACTACTCCAATCATTATCCGTGTGGTCATACACTTTACCTTCTATAAACATCCACCGATTTTCCTTCCACCATTTCTTATCAAGTTCCTCTTCCGTAAGTTCTACAAAACTCTTCTTCTTGACAGGCGGCGTATGTTCAGGACACCGCACACGAGGACTCCAGCACCACGAGGTATTTGATTGCCATGAGCCCATTCCTGTTGTGGTGGTCGGGTTTTTTGACAAACACTAATCCGTTGCCACCAGGTCAAACGCCAATTCCGTAAAATCGGCAGGGGCGGTTTTTTCCGCAGAAATAACATCCCGTGCCCAGGATCCAATCAGGGGCGACGTGCCGTCAAAGTCCCCTCCGCCCCGTCCATTCCCCTCGCAAGTCAAAAGCGGCAACGGATGGATTTGGAATCCTCCCAGTCCCTTTGGAACCTTACTCTTGTCTACAAACTGCCGCTTTGTATGATTGACTAGAAACGGATATTCGCCCAACGTGGCGGCAGTAGGCGCAAGCATCAAATCATTACGCTCATTACAAATTAAATGTAGATTTTTGCCGAGCCCTGGCTCCGCATCGGCGTAATCACCGCACCATGCAACACGCGACATATGATGCCGACCCTCAGGCGTAAGCTCCCACTCAAATGTGCCGACACCAATGCCGCCCAAATACGAGTGTTCCATCAGTTTCGCACCGAATCCAGGTGCCATCCACGCACGAATCCAGCCGTTGGCGTCCAAAATGACTGCGTAGTAGTACTGTCCCATTTGTTATGCTTATAACATAAGTTTAACAAATATATCTTCAATTTTGTTCGAAATTCAGGAATTCAATGGAGAGTGAAGAGATAGAGGAGCTGGTTGAGTTCGGCAAGCATTTCGTCGCGAATATTTGCAAGGTCGGAATCGGCAGGGCGGCGGTCAGAGTTTGGCAGCAAATCCGTCAGGAGGTAGCCAATACACGCCTTGATGAAACGGACGGCTGAGTTCTCTGACAAATTAGAAAGCTTGGTTGTATTTGTGTTGGCACTCATTCGGGGGCGTCCATACTTTCCCATATACACCTCAACGTAGCGGTCAATATGCCCGTCCAACTTTTCTAATACTTCGTCGGTTGCCTTATGCCGGCTGTAGCTCATAGTCTGCCAGTGGTATAATTTGATTTGCTCGCGCATCTTGAAAAAGAAATGTACATCGGTGGCTGACATGGCGTGTTCCTATTAGGGGGTGGGCTATTTACGAGCGACCGTAAATACCGTGAGTCCGACGAAAAGTGCAGCGAAAAGGGCACCGGCAATAACCTTGGACTGTCCTAGACCGTCACGGAAGCCTTCCACCTTTTTATCTGCAGCGTACTCATCCGCACTTACCCACGAATTAAAAATCCAATGACTAGCGTGAGGTTTTCCGTTAGGGTAGGTGAGGGCTTCTTTGGAAGGGTCAATCCACCACTCACCGGTGACTGGACTTTGAATACGTCCTTCAGGGTCGCCGACTGGTAATGTCACTTTACGGCAACGAGCGTAGCCACTATTTGTCATCGCATTAAACATCGGCATTGGATTGAGAGCTTTTGCTGCGTCTTCAAACATACCGGGTGCTAAGCCGCGGAGTTTTACTTTAAGTGTCCTTTGAATTTCGTCACCTAGGCGTCCAGGAAGTCCTTGCGGAATTGTATTAACGTATTGATACATATCCTGACCATTCGAACAAGTAGCACCAGAAGTCATAAAATACCGAAGTCCGAGGGGATTCATAGTGAGCCCATTTCCTTTTGCAAACCCCGTGGTCTCGCCGAATGCAATCACGTCCGAGTAGTAGTTCACGCCCGCCATTGCACCTTTAATGCCGCCCCACGACCCGTCGCCGAAATTTACACCGACACTTTTTGGTGTTGGTAGTTCTGCCGAATAGTCGTATTTCGGTCCCAAAATAGTATTCATATCAGGCGTATATTGTTTGACTTCCGTCTTTAATTTATCTAAAAAATCCATCGCCTTCTTGCCTTCTTACTCTAGTTGTCTATTTTCGCGATACCTTGAATGCTACAATTCCGATGAAAAGGGCGGCGAAAAGAACACCGGCTGCAAGATTAGAGCCGCCAAACGGCTCTGAGAGAAAATCCTCAATTATGGTCTTTTTACCTTTTTTAATTTTTCTCGGATATATTTTTGGTGTATTATTATACTCCTCGGCACTTATCCATTTATCAAATACCCAGTGTGTTTCATAGTATTTATTATCTCTCTTCTTAAACAATTTACGTTTTGGTTTTTCAGCATTGCTTTGACTTATATCAATCCACGGACGCGTTACATTCGGATTTTTAGAGCGTATATTTCCTTCGGCATCGCCAACCATCGCCCGCATTTGTTTACACTGAGGGAAGCCCGAGCCGACGGCGGCAGAAAAGAACGGGGCGGGGTTAAGGGCGGCGGCAGCATCCTCAATAATTCCTGGCGCCAGTCCCTGGAGCTTAATGCCTTCCTCCTCAAGTTTATCGCCAAGGGGTCCAGGAAGTTTGGTTGGAACGGTGCTCACGTACTCGTACATACTTGCGCCGTTACTACACGCCGCCCCCAGCTTCGCATCCGCTACTTTAAGGAAAAAGTTAAGACCCATCGGATACTGTTTCATTCCGTCCTCATTTTGAGAGATGCCCATAGAGCGTCCATAGCCGAGCGCGCTTGCATAGTAGTCAACCCCTGCCGCCGCCCGTCCAATACCTTCTAAAGACCCATTTCCTATACGAATATCAAGGTCCTCTGGTGATTTCAACTCGCCAGAATAATCGTAGATGGGTCCAATAAGGGCACTTGCGTCGGGTAGATAATTCATCACCTGTGTCGGCTGCTTGAATATAGTATTAAATCCTTTTTGTGCAGATGTGACCCCGCTGGCAATACTATCTAAGCTGCCTTGGATATTCATCCGTCTTACTTGAAGCGGCTTATTTTCTCGCCGCCGTGAATGCAACAAGTCCGATAAAGAGCCCTGCAAAAAGCAGACCCGCTGTAATTTGTTCGGATTTCAGGTTTGTAGTAAAACCTTCCGTCCCCATATCCTGAAGTGCCGCCTTATCTTCATTCGTAGTTGGTTGTTGGGGAATAGGCGGATCAGGTGGCGTGTTTTGGTCGGGAATATCACTGGACGAATATAGCCGTCCCATTTCTTTTAGTTGTTTTTGCGTCCATTTGTATTCATCGGCGGAAATCCATTTATCAAATACCCAGCGGGTCATATGCGGCTTCGGTCCACTAGGAACGTATGCAGAGCCGTTATTTGGTTCCCATATATAGCCTTTTGTTAAATCGTTCACCCAACGTCCAGTTATTGGTTTGTAATAGACCTTCTCGGCAACGGGGTCAACCCAGATGTTTGGAACTTCAATCGGCGGGTCGTCGGCACCGGTTGGGTTCGCATTATAAATTGGTTTCGGAAAACGGGAGGCAAGTTCTCCGTCGGCGTTTCCGACGGGGGCTTCCATCAATTTACATTTTGGATAGCCGGTGCCCATTGCGGCGTTCAATATTGGAATAGGATTCATCGCCTCAAACGAATCCTGAAGAACACCTGGAGAAAGACCCTGTAAATTCGCACCCAATTTCTCCTTCAGACCTTTTCCCATATCACCTGGCAAACCGGACGGAATCGTAGACATAAATTGGTACATATCGG
>Ga0114973_10002095_pt1 | contig 14643 bp, 19 predicted proteins | sample M_140807_MF_Meta_FD_87025 | JGI IMG/M metagenome (GOLD analysis project Ga0114973, IMG submission 87025) | Freshwater microbial communities from Lake Montjoie, Canada to study carbon cycling - M_140807_MF_MetaG | ecosystem: Environmental > Aquatic > Freshwater > Lake | place: Lake Montjoie... | reverse complement strand
TTTGAACCTCAGGCCGTTGCAAATGTTAATAAATTAAAACAAATCTTTTTTTCAACTGAAAATGTAAAATATATACAAGAAAAATTAAGATATGAAGTATTCGCTTCAAGTAATAATCAATATAGAATACCTTATCAAAATGAGCGTGATTTACGAATGATTATGGAAACAATTTATATGAATAAAACGAGAAATATTGGATATTTATTAAATGAACAATTAAGTGAATTAAATGATTATGTAGTTAAATTTTGTGTTCCTAAAATTCTTAATGAAGCGAAAGTATATTTAAAATATTTAGTAGATATTGAAAAACCAAGAGAAATAAATACATTACCACAATCCAGTGGACGCTTAAGATCAGTTGCAGGATTATCACCCGCTAGTGCATTAAATGAAAATATATATTTACCTAATATGGGGGCGAAATATACTTGGACTACTACTGGTGATATTAATGATTTAGATTTATCTAATATATCAGGATTATCACCCAGTGTATCTAATCAAAATGCTCCCTCTTATATAGCATCTATGGCACCTTCAGGATGGTTACCATCTTCTGTTGCATTTCCAGAAGATCCATATTATATTAGAAATAGTTTATTATCACCATTTGCTAAAAAACCAGTTATCAATGATAATTCATTTCCTAATGAAACAAATGGTTTATTTTCAGCAGCATATGGAACAACAAACTTTTTACCTTATAGTGATGATAAATATGCAACGGTTGTTACAGCAGATAAACAACCTACATCATCCGAAGAATATCAAGAACAAAAAAAACCATCAAAATATACACGTCAATAAAATAATTAAAAATAATTATAATTATTTTTAAATATTTAATCAGATGTTTGGTAGAAGAAGAGAGTACCTTGTCTGGATTCTAAGAAAGTGGCATTGAGATCTTTGCCACTTTGGTCACCAACTGCATTAATAGACATTACGGGGTTAGGGCGTCCGACACTGCCATCTGCCGCTTTTAATGTACCAATTACACCTAAGGGGTTGTAGTAGTAGATAGGTGCTTGATCTACAGGGTAGACAATGGCAGAGGAAGATGTTACTAATTGTACTACGTTGGTGGCATCACTGGGAGATGCGTAAGGGATTACTTCGTTAATTAATACAGAGCGTTTGCGGAGTAAATAAGAACCTACTTTGATGGCGGGAGGGGCAACTACAGGGTAGTTGTTGATTTCACTCATGCCAGAGATAGTGAGAGGGAGTTGGTTGAATTGCATGACCGCAGACATGATACTGTTAGGTCCTACTTGTTGACGTTGGATTATAGATGTTTTGCGACGAGGTACGTAGATCGCCATGATTCTGTATACCGCTTTGACTTCAGTGTCGATTAATACATATCTGTCGTTTTCGTCAAGGTAGTATGATTGTTGTTTCATGGCATCGTTAAAGTCATAAGGTGTACCTTGTTTTTCTTTGCTGTTAGACATGTCGATGGTGATCATGCTGTCTAAACTGGATCTTTCTTCTTCACGAGTGGTAGGTACAAAGAGAGAAGAAGCGAGTTGGAGGTTGGTACTTAATAATTGAGGAGCGGCTTTGAGGTTGAAGAGAATAGTGTTTAATCCGAATGCACCAAAGATACGTCTTAAAGAAGCACCTTCATCGTTAACTACAGTGTTAGTGGGTGAGACGTGTGTTAAGTGGCATTGGTCAAGGGTGGATACGAGGTCACTGTTCATGTTGTAGTAGCGACCGTTACGGAGAGCTAATACATTTTCCCAGATAGCATATTGGAGTTTGACACGTCTGTGTAAATCTTCTGCGGGGTTCATGGAGCATACTTCACGTCTGTTGGTGTAGATGATGTTTTCGAATAATTCTTTGTCTACTTGGTTTAAGAGAGGTTCACGGTTGTATCTTGCACGGATTACACCGGCAAGGTGAGCGTGAAGTGTGGTGCGTTCTAATACATCGAATTTAGGAATGTATAACGCCGCGATTAAAGGGTTGACGTGTTGTTGAGCGATGTGGCGTTCAACTTCGAATTTACCAGTTAATGCGATAAGGTCGCAATCGTTGTATTGTACGGATTGTAATACAACTTGTTGGTATAAGGGTTTGTTGACGCTTTCTAAGCGTACAATGTCTTGGATTTTGGCAAAGTCACCGGATGAAAGGTTGTCTTTCATGCTTTCTACTTGTTCTACACTAGATACACCGAAGAGAGAACCGACAGAAGATACGTGACGGTAAGTAGATGATTCAGAAGGGATTTTGCCTTCAATCATGTCTTCTACTAAGCGTCTGAAAGCGTCGATTTCCGCATCAGTGAGAGGTACTTTCTTAGCAAAAGGTACCGCTTGCTTTAAGACATAGTCAATAGTTTTGACACCACCTAATAATTGAGTTTGGGCATATTTGTAGTATTTTTTGGCAACATTTAAGATTTTTTGGTGAGATTCGTTAAGGTGTTCCATGACAAGTTCAAACATGGAAGAATCTTTGAATTTTTCACGAAGTTTTACCGCTTCAGAAGGAGTTAATTGATATTTACCTTCTCTGATTAAGCGATCTACTTCAGATCTGACGGAAGAAGGTGTTTTCATATCGGAAAATTCATGTGAACGACTCATTGTATATATATTATATATACATTTTTTTTATAATTAAATTCATTTATTAATAATTAAAAATATACTAGATATTTTTAATTATTGGAAAAATCTTCTTATAATTGGTTGTATGGATTAATTATATTATCATATTTAAAATATAAATAAAATTTGATAAATTAATTATTTACACTTAAATTATTAATTATATAGTATTAAATATGAATAATATTTGGTATGAACAAAATTTAGAAGCGAGTATTACTCTCAACGATAAGTTTCAAACACAAATTGAAAAATGGTTAAAAAATTTTCCAAATGATTATACTGGATTAATTATTAGTGGTGGAATTGGTACTGGAAAAAGTACTATTGTAAAAAATAGTATTAAAAAATCTAAATGGAAATATCACATGTTATATTTAGAAAATGATAAATCATGGGATTTCTTTTCTAATTTTATTACTGGATTAAATGAAAAAATGATATTAGTTATTAATGATGCAAATTTAATATCATCTCCTAGTGAAAAAAGAAATATATTAGAATTTTTTGCTCAAAATGCTCAAAAGAAATTTTTACCTATAATATTTTTAACTAATTTAAATCATTCAAAATTAATTACTACAATTGGTCTTCACGATTCTGAAAGTATTCGTATACCATTGCCATCTGAAAATGATTTAATTATTATTAGTAAAATATTTATAGAAAAGTATAATTTAAAATTTGATTCAATTCAAACATTAAAAGATATTTTAAATTATTCTCAATATGATATTAGAAGATTAATTATAATTCTTCAAGATTTATATTACACTTTTGTTCTAGATAATTCAGTATCTAGAAAAATTACTAGAACAAACTTACAAAATTATATATCAATCTCAATGAAAAAAAATGTTGAAGTTGGATTATTCAGTGCAAATAAAAGTTTAATGGATCGTTTTAAATCTATTGAAGAATCTATGAGATTCTATAAATCAGAAAAAGTATTATTACCGTTAATGATGTATGAAAATTTTTTTCATGCATTAGAATCAAAAAATATGCCTCTGGAGAGAAAGAAAATGAAATATGCAAAAATATCTGATATTTTATCTCAAAGTGATATTGTAGAAACCAGAATATATTCTGAACAAAATTGGGATTTTCAACCTATTCATGGATTTCTTGCATGTGCACATGTATCTTATGTATTAAATGAAGGTGAAGATAAAGAAATTAAAAATTATAAAATTAATTTCAGTTCAGATTTAAATAAAACATCATTAAAAAATATTAATAAAAAGAACATTGAAACATTATTATCATCATTTCAAAATAGAACACAACGTGATTTACATAATATTAGTAGATTACTAAATTTAAGTAAATCTAGTCATAGTAAGTTATATAGTTACGGATTAACAAACAAAAATGTAAATTCAATTATCAGAATAGATAAAACACATACAACAGAAAAAAAAGAAAAATAATTAATTTAATATAAAGTATTATATAATTATACAATATATAATGGAATCACATGCAAGTCTAGAATCTGATAAATCATCATCTGGAGAACTAACAGATTCAAGTGTCTCTGTATCCTATGATAATACAACAACGGCGTCTGTTGGTGTTGGGGTAAGTACTGAAGAAGTATCTGCAGATGTTAATCTAAGTGTTAAAACAGGAACAGAGGCGAATGCATCTGCTGGTTTAGATGGTAATAACGTATATGCGGATGTTCACTATTCAGACACAACTGAAGTTAAAGTTGATGTAAATGCAAGTGTTAACAAAGAAGGTGTTGGTCTTGATGTATCTGGAAGTGCATATGCAAAATCAGGAAATGAAGTAGACGGACATGTAGAGGCAGGTGAAAATGGATTAGATATTAATGGAAGTGTATCATCAGGATCATGTGTTGGCGTTGATGGTAGTGGAACGGCAAATTTACGTGAAATATCAACTACTGTTGGTGCAGGTGTAAGTGTAGGTGATCATTTTGAAGCAGGTGGTGGCGGACAAGCAACATTCAAAGATGGAGATGCAACAGTTGGTGTATCTGGAGAAGTTGCAGCATTAATTGGTTTAGACGTAGATGTAAGTGTAACTGTTCATACTGATCAAATTCAAGAAGATGCTAAAAAAACAAAACAAATTGCAGAAGAATTAGCAGAAAAAACAAGACAAGAAGCGAAAGAGGCGAAACGTGTTGCGGATGAATTAGAAGAAAAAACAAGACAAGAAGCGAAAGAGGCGAAACGTGTTGCGGATGAATTAGAAGAAAAAACAAGACAAGAAGCGAAAAGAGTTCAAAGAGAAGCGGAAAGAGCAGCCGAACAGTCTAGACAAGAAGCGGAAAAAATTGCTGAACAAACAAGACAAGAAGCGGAAAGAGTTCAAAGAGAAGCGGAAAGATTAAAACGTGAATCTGAAGAGACTGCAAAAAAAACTGGAAATTCAATTGGTAGTGCATTTAAAAAAATTTTTAAATTTTAAATTATTCAATCCGTTAATTTATTAATATTAAAATAAAATTAATATTAATAAATGATATCATACATATTTATATTTTTTAAATGGATATTTTTTATTATTAAAATGAGTATTTATTTTAAATGGATATCCAATACATCAGAAGGTGGACTATATTTGAAAAAGCAATTAAATAATCTTGGTATAATTGGTATCAAATTAGGACAATATTTATACACACAAAGATATATATTAAAAAATGAATCTAGAGATCAATTAGAATCTTTTTTAAATCATAATAAAATTCATACTTCCGATGATACTAAAAAAATGATATCATTAGATAGATCAGATATATTTAATTTTCTAGTAGATTCGGTTAATTATGATGAAGTATTAGGTAGTGGTTCTCTTGCTCAAACACATCTATGTTATTTAAAAGATGATCCAAATAAGTATGTATTAAAAGTATTGCATCCTGATGTATTAAAATTAAAATATGAATTAGAAATTATAAAATTAATAATTAAAATTATTTCTTATTTTAAAAGAATTAATATTAATTGGAATGATTTTTTTAATAATATTTCTGAACAATGTGATTTAACGATAGAAGCGTATAATACAATAGAATTTTATTATATATATAAAAATTATGATAAAATAGAAATTCCATATATAATACATAGTCATAAAAATTATATTATCATGACTTTCTGCGAAGGAATATCAATGAATAAATTAGAAAGAACTAGTAAAGAATACAAATTAGCAACAAATCTAGTAGCATCATCTTTTTTACATACTTCGTATAAGCATAGCATAATTCATGGAGATTTACATCAAGGTAATATATTGGTTAAAGAAAATGGAAATATAGCATTAATTGATTTTGGTATATGTAAAAAATTAGTGTCAAATAAATACAAGTGTATGAACGCCAACTCTAGTAATCACTACAATGATATTTTATATGTATATGAAGATTTTGTGTATAATTCAAATTATAAAATACTTGAAAAAATAACAAAATTAAATAATAAACAAAAAGAAAATTCATTTGAATTAGGTAAAAAATTTATTATTGATTATAATTTAAATATGCCGAAGTGTATTGATCCTGATGCCAAGAATATGTATTTTTTACCTTCATTAGGCGATTATTGTTTTAAATATAATATAATTTTAGATAGTGATTTTTTATATTTTATAATGAATTTAATTTTATTAGAATCATATACTAAATCTAATGTATATATTGGCAATATATTATTAAGAACATTATCCTATATGAAAACAGATAAATTTTTTATGGATGAAATGAGTGATTATATTTTAAAATTTTATAAATTAGAATATGATAATGAAGATAAATTATTGATAAAAATTCGTTATCCATAATATAAAATATTATTAATAAAGATACTAAGAATGAATTTAATAGAATATCGAATTAAACTATTTCAAGATTTACACAATAATAAATGGTTTCATATTATGAATTACAACCTAGATGTATTAAAATCATTAAATAGAAAAGATAATTGTATTTTAATTAAATATGGTTCATGTTTCTATTTTTAATAAATTAAAAAAATTGAAATATATATTTAATTCATATCATAATAAATATTAATTAAAATGACTGAATTCAAAATTGGTGATTTTGTATTATATACACCAAATATAGAAGGATTACCAGATCCAAAAGATAGAATAAGAGATCATGGAATTGTAATTAATATACTATGGGGAACGCATTGTATAATAAAATTATATAATGCATATAGTATTAGTACTATCAGATCTCCAGCATTGTCATTATTAGACAATGAATTAATACCAAAAAATATAAAATTAGAAATCACTACAAAAATTATACCAATAGGATCATATGATCCTATTACATTTTATGAATTTCAAAATAATGATATAATTGTTGACTTTTTACGGAATGATACAGAATATGAAAGTAATTATAATATGTATTACAGTGAAGAAACATTTAATCAATTAGATAAAAACCCAATAACATTCAAAAAAATAGATAAAAATTTAAGTAATAAATATATCGTGATAATCCAAAATTAATTTATAAATAAAAAAGAAGTGAAATATTATGAGTAAAAGAATAGCATCAAAATATATATCAGTAGGAAAAGCAAAAATATTTATTGTAGATAAAAATGATTTATTTGTATTAGATGCATTAATGCACGATGGAAGTCAACAAAAATATTCTAAAAGTAATAAAAATTTAAAATATTCTGAACACGGGGGTTTATTAGATTTTGATAAAGATGGTTTAGAAAGAATTATTATTACTACTCGTAAAGAATTTGATAGAAAAGACCCTGAAATTTATTTTCCAGTTGTTACTGATGATGTAGAAGATTTTGAATTTATGTATCATACCCATCCACCTACACCAGTACCCGGTGCAAGAGCAAAATCAGGAATAGTTTATGAGATACCATCATTACCAGATATAGAGACATTTATTCAAATATATCAAGAAGGAAAGACGCAAGGAAGTATTATAGTTGCACCTGAAGGATTTTATATTATTCGTAGTTTAGTAAATAATTTACATCCTAAAAAATATAATTTAGAAGAAATGTATCATAAAATGTTATATGCAAATTATAAATGTGCAGAAAAACATTTATTTAATATTACTCCTGAAGTGTTTTATAAAAGTATAATCACAGATACGAAAATACCTAAAAAAATAAAACAATTAATTGAACAATATACCAATAAAGAAATTACAATTGATTATATAAAAAGAAAAAAAGATATAAGTGGAAATTGGACAATAAAAAAATTATATCTAGTAGTAAGACCAAAAGAGAAAATTTAAAAATAAAATATAATTTAATATTATTATGCAAGCTTCACAAATATGTTTAATTTTAATTATAGGATTTATTATTTATTGTATTTTTTTTATAGATTTTGATAATTTCAGATATAAAGAAAACTATAACGGGGATATAATGAATCAAGATGAATGGGACAAACCTGTATTCAGTAAAAAATGCTGTGGAAATTTATTTAATATGACTCAAGAAAATAATCCTGATCCAAATTATAATGTTACATATTTTCCATCAAATATAAACCATTTAGGAGATGGTGATGAACAACAAGGATGCAGATGTTTAACAATAAAAGAAATAGATTATATGAGTTCACGTGGGGGAAATGCATAGATGCATTAACTAACGTGAAATGCATAGATGCATTAACTAACGTGAAATGCATAGATGCATTAACTAACGTGAAATGCATAGATATATCTATAAATATATGCATTAACTAACGTGAAATGCATAGATGCATTAACTAACGTGAAATGCATAGATAAATCTATAAATATATGCATTAACTAACGTGAAATGCATAGATACATTAACTGATGGAAAAGTTATATATTAATTAATCTTAATAAATTAATATTAAGATTAAACAAATTAGTTTTTTTCATATAATAAAGTATGAATTTTTTAATAGAGACAAAACAAGAATATACAATACATTTAATTAATTCTATGTTTCCATTAATATATGAAGGATTACAATCTATTTATGAAGATGCTAAAAAAATGTCTACAGCAAATGATGAATTAGTTAATTTTCAACGTCTATTAAAAGCAATTCCTAGTTGGAATCCAATGATGATTGATTCAGAATATAATCGTATTCTTAGAATGAATACATTAGGAAAAACAATTGAAGATTTATTAAAAGCAGTAATAAAAGCAAATATTGTAGTATTAACAAATACTAATATTGAATATGATGAAAAACTATTAAAAGAATTAAATATTCAGGATGATTATAAATCATTTATTCATTTAGTATATATCGAATGCGCACGTAATTTTTATAATTCACCATATTTATTTTATCATAAGAATACTGATTTAGATATTAAAAGACACCAGACTGAAATTTTAGAAAATATTAAATCATGTATACAAAATGCTATTCGAAAAATGATACCATTACAAATTACAATAAAAACATATTTAGATAATAAAAATACAAAAATCCCAACTGATATAAATTCAGAAACAGAACAATTAAAAAAATTATTACATTCTGATAAAAATTTTAGGGGTGGTAAGAGTAATGCTGATTTGGCTACGCCATCATCTCCAAGAAAATTACATGAAATATTAGCAACAACAGTAAAATCAGAAGATTATAAAAATCCTTTTTCATTAATAAAAGATAATAGTAGAACATTACAATTTAGTGAAAAAACTTTAAGAGATTCTATATTAGATATAAATACAGAAGAGATAAGACAAAATATAAATAAAAATCAAAATGTATTTTTAAATAGTAAAGTAAAATCTAAATCATCAGGAGGTATGAGTGAATCTTCTGTATATTATGATAATAGTAAAAATAATCTTATAGAAGAATATACTAATAATTTATCTCCATTAGAAGACAAAGATGATTCATCTGAACAAAAAAAATCTATTGCCAATATGTCTCTACAGTCTACAAAATTACAAACAAATAATTTAAATAGAGAAAAAGGGCATAAATATTTTTCCAATTTAAATGTATAATATGGATAAAATAATTAATTATTTACATAATCCTATGATTTTATCAATTACAGGATCATTTATTTATTATTTAATAGAACGATTTGACTGTTACATTAATGCTAGAAAAACAACATCATTAATGCGTAGAACAGTTTATGTATTTGTAATTTTGGTATCATGTACATATTTTATATCAATGTCTCGTGAATCAACAGATTCCCCTGAAATGTTAACTGATATAGGGACATTTTAAAAATTTTTTCTATATACTGATATTATGAAAGAAATATCAGTTGGTGGCAAAATTGTTCCAGTAAAAGATTTTGATATGAATAAACTTAGATATGCAAAAGACGGAAAGTTTTTAAATCCTAGAATTTGTATTATTGCAAAATCTGGATCAGGTAAGAGTTGGGTAGTACGAGATATTTTATCGATTTTAAATGATATTCCAGCAGGAATAGTTATTGCACCTACTGATAAATTAACTAAATTTTATGATTCAGTATTCCCATCTTCATTTATTCATCATGAATTTAGACCAGAAATATTATCTAATTTATTAGATCGTCAAGATAGAATATTTAAAAAGAATGCAGAACGTGTAAAAAAAGGAAAAGAACCAATTGATCCACGTGTATTTTTAGTTATGGATGATTTACAAAGTAAAAAAGATGAATGGGTTAATGATTTATCATTCATCTCTATTATGTGTGAAGGTAGACACCGTGCAATCACTTTAATTCTTGTTCTTCAATATTCTTTAGCTATTCCTCCAAGTATTAGATCAAATTTTAATTATGTTTGTTTACTTGCTGATAGTAACTTTAATGGTAGACGAAAATTATTTGAACATTATGCTGGTATCTTCCCTAAATATGAGATTTTTGATAATTTATTTACACAATTAACAGATAATTATGGTACAATGATTCTTGATAATGCTAGTAATTCACGTGATTTAAATGAACGCGTATTTTGGTATAAATCTAAAGAACAACCACCTTTTCCAATTTGTAGTTCTAGATTTATTGAATTTCATGAACAGAATTATCAAAAAGAAGATGAAAAGAAAAGAAATATATTTAATATAAATGATATTTGTCAACCTAAAAAAGCAAATTTTATTGTTAGTAAAATAAAAGCACATTAAAGTTCTTTAATAAACTCTATATTGAATTCATGACCACCTGTCTCATATTCATAAAATGTATAATTATTTCCTTGCTTCTTAAAATCATCAATAAATTTTTCTGAAGTTTCAAATGATATTTTATTATCATTCTTATTCCACATTAATTTAATAGGTAAATCTTTTCTGTCTTTTAACGTTTTACCTCTTCCACTCGTTCCAGGACATGCAATATATAAAAAATTAATTTCAGTATTAATTGCGGCCATGTGTATAGCAACACCAGCACCCGCAGATTTTGCCAATAATGATATATTTGTTAATTTTATATCAGGACTTCTAATGATTTTATCTAATACATGTGCAAGTTTGATTCTTAATTCCTCATTTAATACAAATGCTTTTTCTTCATCTGGTTCACTTGCACTATAGTTTTGAGTTAGTTTCTTAACAATAGAACCCCAACAAAATGCATACATTTCAGAATATTTTTCTTTAATACTATCAAATCCTTGCATTAATACTTTGAATCCAGATTCAAATGAATCAATACTGTATCCAGGAACAACAACAAGAGGTTTGTTTTCAGAATTATTAAGTTTAACTTTAACAATAGAAATAATTCCATATTCCGCTTCAATTTTAGGATGAGATACAGTTAATATTTCATATTTGCCTTTAATTTCTTCTTGAGTTTCTACAAAAGCAGTGATTTCAGACATGATTTAAATCTGTATATATATATATTACAAAATGTATATCAAATTATATATAATTTAATTTTCAATTTTATAATAAACTAAATTTGTATTAATTATGTATGATACATATATACATTTACATGCATTAATTATATGCCAAATACTATGATACAATATGTAATTATTACTAAAATTAATATTAATATTTAATATGAAAGAAATAATATTCAAAGAAACAATTGTAATATTATTTAAATCTAATGCCCATAACATATCACCTACAAACCATAAAAATGCAAGATAATAATGAAAATATAATAAAAGATTTCTAGGTTCATTATAATAATGCCATATTATTGAAATTGTGGTTGAAAGTATAATTAAATTTATATAAACTCGTTGAATATGTGGTAGCACTTTATTATAGTATTTAATTACATGGGGTAGAACGGCAAGATAATGGAAAGCAGAAGTTATTAATAGTAACATTCTAAGACTAGATATAATATGAGATCATTGATATTATATTTATTTCAATTTTTATTTTGACGATTATTTTAACAATTAGGATAAATAAAAATTGGAAATTTTTATTTTGACGATTAGGATAAATAAAAAGTGGAAATTTTTTAAATATATATATTATGAGTAAAAAAATATTAACATCAATAGATCCTTCTGAGATAACAATTAATTTTTTTTCTAGAATATATAATATTATAAAATCATCTATTCATAATATTATTACACCACCTAAACCAGGTAATGGTGATACAATTGTTATACCTTCATCTGATAATGATATTGAATCTCCATTTTCTGAATCATTAATAGCGAATGAGTATACTCCCAACGGGGTTACTGTGAATGCGTATACTCCCAACGGGACTATCGTAAAAAGAGATTCATTAGAATTATTAAAGGAAACTTATGTTGATAAATAAAATTTTGGATATAATTTATATATTATATTACATAAATCATTAATATATATAGGAATATTATTTTTATCATTATAATAACTTACCTTAAGATTTTGATCAATAAAAAATTTTTCATATAATATATTATTACATTGACAATCTTTATCGTGTTTATTATTTATAATACATTTTTTCATATAATTACTAGAATACATAATATACATTAGTCTTCCAGATTCATATTTTTTATCAGATAAAATAGATACACAAGGATTTATACCAAGATTTTGATAATTACATATAATACTATCTATGTAATTATTAATTATTTCAGTATTACTCTCATCTAAATTGTATATTTGCATTTTAGTTTCCATTTTTTATTAAATACAGATTATATTTAATAAATAATTATCAATTTTTATAATTTTTTATAATATGTATTTAATAAAAAATTATCATTTTTTATAATATGTATTCAGCACCAATTGATTTTAACAAACAAGATGAAGGACATTCTGCACATAATCCTTTAACATGGAATGTTATAACTACATATTATAGAAATAGAGGAATATATTCTCATAAGAGATATGATAATCAATATGTATTAACTGGTCCTTTTGCTGGTACTCAAAGTAATAATAAAAATTTGGTAATAAAAAAATTTATGAATAATTTTGATAAAAAAATATTAAATAGAATACAACATCAAAAACAATGAATAAGATAATTCTATTTTATTTCTGCAGTGTATTTAACAATTGAAGATATATCAATATCTTTCATTGTAAATTGATTTTTTTTATTTTTAAGAATTTCAATTAATGTTGATTCTTTATAAAATGCATTATAATCATATTCAGTTTTATTTAAATCTCTATTAAAATCAATTAATATATCACCATCATTAATTTCTTCATATGTAATAATATCCATAGAATTTACTGGAATATTTTTTGATCCAATATGTTTTATATTTTTAATAATCGTATCATTACAATATGGTCCTGATTTATAATCATATGCTAAATAATGACCCATATTATTTGAAAGAAATAGATCTGTACCCAAACCTATATTTCCAGGTATTATATATGGTTGATATCCTGAATATCCAGTAGTAATATTATAATTTACATATGCAGATGGTCCATTCGAACCAGATAGACCTGATAGGATATATGGACCATGTGTTCCGGTAAATCCAGGAGGTGGATTATGAATTGGGGCATATATTGTATTTGTGGTAATATTAACATCATCATCAACATATGCAATATATTCATTTACAAAAGTTAAATTAGATGACATAGATGGTACATTTGATTCAGAAATAGAATAGGTAGAATTTATTGTAATATCTGACATTTTAAACATAATAAATTCATATGTTTAAATTAATTAGTTAAAAAATTAGTATTAATATATATTTTTCTACCATTATTTTTAATACATTTATTAAATTCAACATGCTCACATAATTCATCACCATCATCATATTCACCTATATATCTACATTCATTAGAAATAGATAATAATTTATATATAGCGATACCGCCAAATGCAGAATCTACTGGAAGTAATTGATTTGGTAAATATACTTTTTGTTTACCCCATACATATCCATATTCATTATCTGGATTTGGTTCTAATTCTTTTAATTTTTTCCAACAATCATATTCCATATCACCATTTTTACGTAATGCCCATAAATCATAATAAACATCACTTTGGTTACCTGTTAAAACATCCCAATTATTAAAGTAAAAACATGATTCAATTGATGTTACAAATGTACCTGAATCATTAACATCATCTAAATCTAACATAACCATATATTGATAATAATTATCTTTGTTAATTTCTTTAATTTTATCTAATATTTTATTTCTACCATTTGCAATTCTCATTGTACGTTTTGGTTCAGTCACATTATCTTCAAAGATATAATAATAATTATCTTTTTTATATTCATTTAATAAATCTCTTGTTTTATCATTTGAGTCATTTTCATATATAATTACTGCATAATCATTAAATTTTTTTCCACATAAATCAATATTATTTAATCCTTTTACAACATAAGACTCAATATTTCTAACAGTAGAACAAAAAATTATATTAATTGATTTTAAATTTTTTAAATTTTTAAATTTTTGAATATTTAATATTAAATAAATTATAATAATAATAATAAATATTATTAAAATATAATATTTATTCATATACTAGTGTATGAATAAATATATATTACTTTTA
>Ga0114973_10002092_pt1 | contig 14646 bp, 7 predicted proteins | sample M_140807_MF_Meta_FD_87025 | JGI IMG/M metagenome (GOLD analysis project Ga0114973, IMG submission 87025) | Freshwater microbial communities from Lake Montjoie, Canada to study carbon cycling - M_140807_MF_MetaG | ecosystem: Environmental > Aquatic > Freshwater > Lake | place: Lake Montjoie... | reverse complement strand
GTGATACCGTGCCAGCTATTGCATCTGAAACTCCCTACTAAACGAGCTTCGTTAGTCTCCATCAATCCCCAAAAAAACCCGTAGAACCCGATTACCGTTGCGTATTGGGTTCGGGCCAGGGGGTCAATAACTCGTTCGCAGCGAACAGGCCTTACGGCAGGTGGAAGGGGGCAAGTGGAAGGTGAAAGGAATTCCAGAAGGGCTTAGCTCGTAAGCTTTATTCCACCTATGTCCTCCCGCCTCCTGCCAAAGCGAAGCGTGAATCCCGGCGGCCCGATCAGCCCCGCAAAGCGGGGCGGGATAAAGGATATGGGAGATGGATGATAGGAGGTGGTCAGTTGCCTATATCCGATATCCTATCTACTATCTTCTGCCCCGACCTGGTCGGGGCTCTGGCCGATGGGGTTAGGAAAGCGGGGGATTACCCTCCTTCGCGGCAGGCCCAAGGGGCGCCGCTTCGAAGGGCAGGCCCGATTTTTCAGTTCGCTACGTAAGAGCGAACAAAGCTTTAAAGAGTATGGTGGCTGCTTTATAAGAGTCCTCAGTGTAAAGGTAAAAACTTATATGTGTAACTTTGCATTAATATTAATCTTATTGACTTATGTGCATGCGCAAAGCGCGGAAAATAAAGAAATAATATATACTGACCCAATTGAAGATCCCCTTGCCCCGATTCGCGAAAATGCGGGTATAAACGGTATATTCGGTATAAGCGGGATAAAAGCTAATCCTTGGGAACAACAAACCATAGGGAAAACAGAAAAAGAAATCGATGAACAATATGGCAAACCAATTTATGTAACTAAGACAAAAGATTGGGCAATCGCCAAATATAGTTTTAATGGACTTTATATCTTAAAGATATATGTAAACAATGGAATCGTACAAAAAGCAAGTTTCTCATGTAATTCTTTTCAAGCACTTAAAGAAAACGAAATAACAAACCTTCTTGATGCAAACAAAACAAACAAGAGCGAAAAATGGTCAGAGAATCGAGAAGAATTTAATAATATCATCTATTTTCTTGGCGACGGAGATAAACTTAGAGCGTATTTGACTGAATCCGGAACGTGTCTCTGGATAGCTTGTAAAAAAGCAAAAGACATACTCTGGATAGAAAAAGCAGAAAAGAAAGTCCAAAAAGACAGAGCGCAAAAATACATTTTACAAATCGGTGATTGTCTTGAATCAGTAATTAAAAGAAATGGAACTCCAAGAACATTGAGCCTACAAGGCGGCACTCCTGAAACCGAAATACTTTGTAGATTCAATGGATATGAATGTGGGATTTGGTATGATGATTACTTCAGTTACTTAGTACTTTTTCTCAAAGGGAGGCTTGAGTCGTTAAAGTATTGCCAGTCGATACCAATGAATGATGAGATGGTATACGATATTCTCAACGGCTTAAACGAAACGAAAAACGGTCACTGGAGAAAAAAAGATGAAGAATATATCTACAATTCATATTGGTATGGTGACGGCGATGAACTGCGTGCTTATATTAATATTGAATCCAACGAGCTTACGATCTGTTCTAATAAAGTAAAAAGCATTCTTCGAACAGGGATAAATCCCTAGAAGGCCTATACGGACAGGTTTCACCATAGGACATAGGTCCCAGAAGTTTCTGCATCGTTCTGAAGGAGTTAGCGCCCCACATCGCAATCATTGAGACAACGGTGAGTCTGAAGGATTTAGCGTTCCACTGCGAAAGGAGGGGACTTCTTCGATCTGAAGTAGTTAGCGACCCTATGGCGATAGGGGTAGTCGGGTATATAACCCGGTGGATTCGATGTGTTTAAAAGGGATGTAAAGTGTTGTAGAGGATGGTGTTAAAGAGGGTATTGGATGAGGTGGGGGGATTGGAAAACGCTATGAAAAAGCGAGGCCATTTAAGAAAGAGCCATTGAAAAACAAGACAAAAAGTGCTATTAATTGTTAATTAAATTATGCATTAAAAAAATCTACACAGATACAGCAAACAAGATTTGTCTGTCAGCATTGTTGGTATCCCTTCTTGCTGTTCCGGAACAGGCGAGTGCTTTGGAAGAAATTGTTTTGAAGGATATTCACGGGCGCCGATTAAATGAGCAAGGTCTTGTTGTTGTGGATTGGGAGGGTCAAATTGCAAATCCTGCCATACGCCTGTTCGTCCATCCTCCAAAAGATGGAACTTTTCCAGGAAACTGCACTATATCCTCTACTCAAAAAAGGGTATATTTTGATCTTCCAAGCCAAGTGTCATCATCAGGGCCGAGCAAGATCCTGAGCTTTAGCAATACGAATCCATTAAGCTTTTACGTATCAATTTTTGGTGACCGTGACTCCTTAAACGAAAATTACCCATTAACGTTAAGCTTTACAGATGCAAATGGCTCGACAAAAACACAAAATCTAAAAGTAAATGTAATTGATCAGGACAAAGTGCAAACCAACCCCTTTAGCATATCAGTAGACTTCTCAAAGGACACGACAGGATTCTTTTCTACTAATATTGACCATCGTAACATTTTTAACAGTGCAGCGCAAGATTGGGCATATTTCTTTGATTACATGAGTCTAGATCCTGTTTCTCAAGGCATTGAGCAAACATGGATTTGGAATGCGAGCGGTTTTACATCTGGTTATTACACTGCAAATTCGTTCTCTTATTCGGGCTATCTTTTATATGCTTACGGGATAAACGTTTCTTCGCCACCGTATCGATCAGGCGGTGAACCCTCCTTAGCTGGAGGATTCTTATCCAGTAATGGTGTGTCCCTGCCTCTAAAAAGGTCAGGTGGGGTTGAAATTGAGATTAAAGGAAATTATAATACCCATGGATGGTTTTTGACCAGTTCAGATGATGATTGGTGGCAAACCGGAAACTATGGCAATGAGAAAAACGATCTTTATTCGATCGCGCACCACGAAATCGGGCATGCCTTAATCTTTAATCCCGCACAAACAAGATTCTCACTGTATAAAACCCTTGGTAAAAATAATGATACAAATATAATCTCATATCATGGGACAAATGTTTCTATAGATTCTTATGACCATCTAGGTGGTTCAATTGATCGTATTAGCAAAAGAGGTGCTTATGGAAATGAATACTATGGTAACATGCCAGCGAGAAGATGGCAAATCACAAAACTAGATCTACTAGTTGCCCAATCCATAGGTTATAAACTTAGAGATACATCGCCTTTTAAAAACTTACAAATTACGACAACTGGCTTACCAAGAGGAGGGATAGGCGGCTTTTATTCGCAAAATATAAATATTAATGGCGGAGTTCCTTCCTATTACGTATTCATAAAAAATGGTTCACTTCCGCAGGGAATCGGGCTTGATTCATTTAGTGGACAATTATCGGGCACGCCAAAATCGGTTGGCGATTACAACTTTACCGTAGAAGTGAGAGACAGTGATGAGGCAAGTCTTTCAGTAACGAGGGAATTCAATATTAAGATTACATCTACTCCATTACGTATCGAAAGTATTGAAAATAACGGTGCAAATATCACCGTTAAGTACTACACTATTGGTGGATATACATACAATGTAGAAAGATCAGTAGACCTAATTAATTGGACGGGGGTTGATTTGAATGTGCAAGGGACTGGGGTCTTAACTTCTACAGTCGATCTAGGGCGCGGGTCTGCTCCAAAAAACTTTTATAGATTAATTGAAATTAAATGAGGAATAATAAAGCAAGTACTATTTAGCAATTAGCGCCAGTCCCCAACCAATCCCTCCCATCATCAGGACCTGGCAACTGGATTTGAGTGAAGATTGGGATTGAGTTGGGTTAGGGTTGTCTGATCGCATGGATCTTTCCCTGACCATTATTTTTCTTCTGATCCTCGCTATGGTGATTGGGATTATGTTGTCGCTCGACAGGCGGGTGATGGGCGACCGCGTTCAAGAGCCTGTGGATGATGACGGGACCAGGGATCCTTTTCCATCCGCCAACGAAAATCCTCTGAAACAAAACAAGACCTTCCCAACGGCAGACAAAGCCTTGGTCAAGAAAACCACAGCTTTGGCGAAGGGCGGAGAGGCATTTGCACAATGTCTACTCGGTAAGATGTATCAAAACGGAATTGGAGTTGCCCCGGATTCAAAACAGGCCATTTATTGGTATGAAAGGGCTTCCCTTCAAGGTCATTCTGAAGCTCAGTATCTGCTTGCCCAATGCAAGCTCAAGAACAGCGATCAGGCTCTAGGGAACCGAGGGACAGAATATCTCCTGCGCCTATCTGCTGCCGGCGGCAAGCCTGAGGCTCAAGTGAAACTGGCGAAGATACTGGCTTCTCCAGAACGTCGCATGGAGGAAAAGTCGGAATCTCGAAGATGGTTGGAAAAAGCAGCCCAACAAGGCCACTCGGAAGCGCGGAGAATGTTGGAAAAGGACCGTAAGGACATCAAGCACCCACGTGCGGACAAAAAGTAGACACCGAAATCCAAGAATTGATGCTCCAGTGTGAGCGCGGGTGGCGCGGTCCCCCAGCAATCCTCAGCATAACCTGCAGTGGTCGGGCTATTCTTTTCCGGTGCTTGACTTGGGCATGAGGGGCTTTACGAGTGAAAAATGCACATTCGATTGTGGGGCGCGGCCTTAATCCTGAGTCTGCCGATTTGTTCCGCCCACAGCCAAACGTATCGAAGCTTTAACTGGACGAACAACGGAATCACCAACATCGTCGTTCCCGCGGCTGAGGTGTGGGAAATCATGACTTGGGGTACTTCCGTCACTTCCGTCCGTGGGCTGGATGCGCTTTTTACCCTGCCTGGAGGTGGCTTTCTCAGCACCACCGGTGGAAAGTATTACACCAAGCAGAACAAGAACGACGATGTGGAAAACCCCTGTGGAACTGTGTTGGTTGGGCCGGCTACATTAGCCCGGGTTTCCAATGCCAAATCGGTGGATTATATTTTGGTCATTCAAAAGCTGAGCACCAATAATTCTAGCACCAACTCGACGACAAACTCGGTGGCGAACTGATCTTTTTAGCCCTTTTAGGCTAAAAAAAATTATTTTAGAGAAAAATTTTATTCCCAAGGATTCCCAAGTTCTGGGTTCGATCTTTCTTGGGTAAGGGTTCGTTGTTTGACCCCACTGTGCCCCGACTTAATTCAGTGGAATGAGCTGTTGTCGGGGTGTGTTTTGCCGTGATTCGTTGGCTTTCGGCTTTGCGTCCGGAAGCCTTCTCCTCTTGGGTATGGCGACCCTTCACGCCAATCCCGTGGGGGGGGAGGTAACGGCGGGGCAGGTGGAAATTTCAACGGTCGGAAGCGCCTTGCACATTCAGCAAACTTCCGACCGAGCGGTGATCAACTGGAGGGATTTCTCCATCCAACCGGGTGAAATGACCCAGTTCCATCAACCCTCGGCTTCTTCCGCTGTTTTGAACCGGGTCACTTCCACCACGCCCTCCCAACTGATGGGCCAGCTTCAGGCGAACGGGCAAGTGTATCTGATGAACCCCAACGGGATTTTTTTCGGACCAGGCGCGGTGATCAACGCCTCGAGTTTTCTGGCCGCGACGGCAGACCTTTCCCCGGCTGAGTTCATGGCGGGCCGGTTGGGGAGCTTGGTGGTCTCGGATACTGGGGTGATCCGGAACGAGGGTGCCATACGGGGTGAGCAGGGATCGGTTCAGCTTTTGTCGAAAACGATTGAAAACACGGGGACCTTGGAGGCTCCGAAAGGTGAGGTGGGTCTTTATGCCGGGCGAAAATTTTACCTCGAACCGGATGGGGGCGGTCCCGTCAAGGTTCAGGTGGATTTGGGTCCGGAAGGTTTGGCGCGCCATGGGACGGGAATCAACCAACAGGGGATCATTCGGGCGGCACAGGCACGATTGGAGGCGAACGGAAGCATCTATTCCCTGGCGATCCAGCAGGGGGGGATTGTGGAGGCGACCGGTTTTTCCATCCGGCCAAACGGAGTGGTGGTCCTGTCCGCCCCCGGAGGCAAGATCCAAAATGACGGGATGCTGGTAGCGAAAAAGGCAGGAGATCTCGGCGGTGAAATTGTAATGCGGGCGGAAGAGGTGGAATCAGGGTTGAGCTCGATCATGACAGCCTCGGGCTCTGCCGGGGGTGGTGAGATCCGGATCGAAGCCGAAGATACCGCCTTGTTGCGGGGGCGTTTAGATCTAAGTTCCTCCATTGGACGGGGCGGGCGGTTGGTGATGACGGGTCGGCAGGTGGGATTTTTGGAGGGGACGGTGAACGCTTCCGGTCGGGCGGGTGGGGGCGAGGTTTTGTTCGGTGGGGATTACCAGGGGGGGAATAAGGAAATCCGGAATGCTGAGGCGACAGTGCTAGGGGAGAAGGCCCAGATTTTTGCAGATGCAACCGGCATGGGTGAAGGAGGTAAAATCGTACTCTGGTCCGAGGATTACACCGGCTTTTATGGACAGCTCTTTGCCCGGGGAGGGCCGGAGGGTGGGAACGGAGGTTTTATTGAGACCTCCTCCAAAAACAATCTGCAGGCCTACGGATTTGCCAACGCCTCGGCGATCGCAGGTTTGGCAGGAAAATGGCTTTTGGACCCTAGGAATGTGTCCATCCAGACATTCGGCACAGGGACCCTGACGGGCGGTGTTTTCACTCCTTTCACGGACAATGCAACCATTGCCCCGGTCACCATCACCAGCGCCTTGGATGTGGGGACCAGTGTTGAGATCAACACCGGCACCACCGGAGGACAGGCGGGAAATATCACGGTCGTGAATGCCGTGACCGCCAGTGCCGGGGCGGCGAATGCCTCGCTTACTCTCAAGGCGGCGAATGACATTATCGTGAACGATGTCCTTAATCTTTCCACCATGGTGGGTGCCGGAAATATTTCCCTGCTGGCGGATGCGGACGCCTCGGGAGTTGGGACAGTCACGCTGAATGCCGCGGTCACCTCCGGAACAACGGGCACAGTGACGCTGCAGGGCGCCGGAAGAATCCAGGTGGGTACGACCCTGACGGCCCGCAATGTGATCTTTCGTCAGAGTACGGCGGGCGCCTCCATGGGGGTGGCTGATTCGATCGGAGCCGTTCAGGTTGCCTTGAGCGACCTGCAGAATCTGAGCGCCAATGGGACCGTGACCTTAGGGAGATCGGACAGCACGGGAACGATTCGGATTGGAGGAACGGCGGTTCTGGATCTGAGCGGGGAAAGTTATGAATTGGATATTCTCACGGCATCCGTGGGGCAGACGCGTCTAAACGGCAATATCACCACCGCTGGAAAGGCCATCACCTTTGACTCTGCGGTCATTATCACTGGGGATCGCACCCTAAAAACCGACCAAGGGGTCGCCACCGGGGCCGCGATTACGATGAACAAGGCGGTGGATAGTGACGGTCTTTCGGGAGCGACCGGAGCCTTTTGGGATTTGAATCTGGTGGCCGGGACGGGTGGGGATGTGACTTTTGCCCAGGCGGTGGGGGTGGGGGCACGATTGGGCAACATCACGGTTGGTCCGGCCAACAATCTCAGCATCCAGGGGGCCTTGCGCGCGGAGTCTTTGGCCACGGCAAGTCTCGTGACCCTAGGTGGGAACGTGAACCTGAATGGCTCTTTGGATTTTTCCAATCATGGAATCGCCAGCACCACAGTGGGGTTGAATCTGGTGGCGGCTGGAAAGATCACGTTGAATGCCGGGGCTGACGTGACCTCGGGCGGAGCCGTCACTCTCCAAGGGACGGGGGGAATCGAAACAGGAGCGGACTTTTTAGCTGTGGATTCGAGCATCACCTTCCGTTCCCCGGTGACTTTGACAGGCCCGGTGGCGCTGACGGTTCAAGGAGCGACGGCGGGTGGGGGGTTGCCTCCGGAAATCCGTTTTGAAAGCACGGTGGAATCAGCATCGGTTGGTTTGCTTCCCAATCTGACCCTGAATGCCGGATCCTTTGGCGATGTGGTTTTCGTCGGGGGAGCGGGCCAAATCAATCCGTTGGGAACGGTTCAGGTGGTTTTGGCCAACAATCTTACGGTGGCGGCCATGCGGGCCTATAGTTTCCAGCAGAGTGCCGGGTATGGGCAGACAACCTTCAACGGACCCCAGCAATACAGCGGGGCACCGGGAATCTCGGTCACCACTTCAGGTAACATCGCGGTGGCGGCTGCCTCCATCACAACGAGCGGGGCCGGCACCGTGACGCTGAACGCCGGCCAGCGCATCGACATCGGCTCGGGGGGCGATATCCGCGCCGATGGAGCCGTGACTCTCACGGCGGGAAGCGGAATCACCACCGGCGGTGACATTGTGACGAGCGGCGATGCGGTTCAGTTCAATTCATCGCTGCTGATGGCCAGTGACCTAACGATTGATACGAGAGACAGCTCTGCGGTTGGGGATGTGACCTTTTCCTCCACCGTGGATGGTCCGTACAGCTTGGAAATATTTGCGGGGCAAGTGGTCAATAAGGTGGCGGTCGTGACCTTTAACGGCAGCGTGGGTGCTTTGAACAGTTTGGTCGATCTGGATGTGAAGGCCGAAAGCATTCAGCTGAAAGGGTCAACGTATCGTGTTGATGGGTTGAATTCGGATCCGAGCCCGACGGTCACCTTCGATGGGGCAGTGGTTTTGGGGGCGGATGCTGTTTTTGATCTTAGCGGGGTAGCGGCCGACAACTCCCTCTCTTTTCTCGGCAGCGTAAATAGCGACAGCACGGCCCGCTCGATGCAAATCACGGCTGGGTCTGGAGCGCTTCGATTTGACGGAGCCGTTGGATCCCTTGCGGCCCTAAATGACTTCACCGTGTTGAGTAGCGGGGCCTGGGCCTCTACGGGAAATATCAGCCTAAAAGCCGCAACGGCAAATGTCAGACAGGCAATTCAGGTAGCGAGTCCCGCGGTTGGGTTGTCGATTGAGGCCAGTGGGTTGGTCACGATTGCCGGAAACATTGGAACGGCAGGCACCCCGTTGGCCTCTTTGTCGATCGCAGGCAGTTCGATCACATTCGGTGGAACGGAGATCCGCACTGCGGGAAATTTAAACCTGCAAACGAGCATTGTGACCACTCCGGATCTGGAAGGTCCCGGGGTTGACTTAAGCTTATTGGCAACAACCGGTGACATCACGGTGACAGGATTGATCGATACGCGCGGCAAGACCGGCATCTCCCAACAGGACGGAGGGGATGTGACAATCACCACGGCCGGTAACATCAGTGTGGCAGACATCAATACCTCCGCCGGTGTGGGAAAAGATGCCGGACTGATCTCCATCGATTCGGGCAACAGTCAAACTATTAACCTGAATGGCACCTTGACCACCACCGGAGGGCGCAATGGATCAGCGGTGATATTTAACGACGATGTGTCTTTGGGAGCGACGACATCGATCCTGACAAGCGGGGCAACAGGGACATCGGGAGCCATTACTTTCGCCGAAACCCTAGTGGGCACGCAAAGCATCACCTTGAATTCCGGTAGTGCGGATATCACATTTTCCGGAGCCGTTGGCATAGCGCCCGGAGCCTCCCTGGGGGTGATGACCATGGCGGGAGCCAAAAACGTCTCACTGGGAGCCGTCCGCGCCGAAAGTTTGATCCAGACGGCAGGCACAGGGGTGACAACCCTCGGTGGGGCGCAGACCTATAGTTCCTCCTTGTCTATTGTGAAGAGCGGCTCTCTGCTGATCAACGGAACCGTGACGATGGCAGGTGCGGGAACCGTTGGTTTGACTGCAGATACGATCAGTTTGAATGCAGCCCTTTCTTCTGTTTCCGGAGCTATCGGTCTGAATGCAGATACGATCAACCTGAGTGCCGCCCTTTCATCCGTTTCCGGAGCCATTGGATTGACCGCGGACAACATCAATCTCACTGCGGCACTTTCTTCCGTCTCTGGAAATATCACCCTCCAGCCTTTCACCTCGGGGCTGGGGATGTCCATCAGTGATTCCTCGGCTGTCGGTTTGGTTTTGAGCAAGGCCGAGACTGCGCAGATCGCCACCACGGGCGAGGTGACCTTTGGCGGAACTTCGGTGGGAACCATCGAGCTGGCTGGCTCCGCGGGCACGGCGTTTGGCTACGACACCCTTTTTCTTTCCGGTAGCGGTATCCGGATCAACAGTAACATCGACAGCACCGGTTCGAACATGGAGTGGGCTGCACCCGTCACTTTTAGCGGGCCCCTAACCATCAAGGCTGCCGAGCTGGTGAGCGACGGGAATGTCACCTTTCAGGGCGGTGGACAGTCGTCTATTCAAGCGGATAGTTTTTCGGTCTCCGGAAACCTGCAGCTGGGAAGTAATGTGGTTCTGCGAGCCGAAAACTTTCTTTGGAGCGGGGTCAGCGCGGGGGGAACTGGCCAGACCATGACTGTTTTTGTCCCGGAAATTGATTTTGCCGCCACGGTCGGTTCCAGTATCTCGATCCAACCCAATCTGGTTTTTGGTGCAAATAGCACGCTCTCCGCCGTAGGGCGGAACCCCATATTTTCTGGGACGCTGAGTTCCCTTCATGGCACCGAACAGGTGGTTCTCGCGGGGGGAGATTCCGGGAATTTCAGTTTTTTGAACCCGGTTGGGGCGGGCGCCGGGATCTTTGGGAATCTTTTGGTTCAGGGAAACCGGGTGACGATTGGGTCGGGGGCCTCTTTGCGATCCAAAACGTTAACGATTGATGTTAACACCTTGAACAATCAAGCGGGGGCAGGAGCCCTGGTTTCAACAACCGGACGAACTCTGCTGTTCTCGGATAACCCCAACAACAACTCTCCAACCGGCTACAATGCGGGGGTCAGTGGGTTAAGCCCCATGTTTGATCAAACCTTCAGGATCCAGTTGACAGGGCCGGGTGCCTATTCCGTCCAAGGTTCGTTGCCGGGAGGTTCTCTGGCTGTTTATGGTGCGCAGTTGGCGGATGTTTTGCCGGCGGACGATTTGACCCAGTTTGCCGACCAGCAAGCTTATCTGGCAGCGGTTCCGGTGACGGCCTTCCAGCTGCCCGTGCCTGATCTGAACGCCATCGCGATCCATCAAAACGACATGGATCAGGCCCCCAAGGTCAGGGTTCATGAACCCATCGCGCCTGTTTTGAAAAAGGATCTGGGATTGGTATCGCCCCCCAGCCTAAGGAAAGCTGGGCAGGTAAGGTCGGGGGTTTCTATCCGGGCGAGCCTGGATCTTCGGCCATTCCCCAAGGCTGGCTACACAGGGGCAAGTTATTCCCAATATTCACAAGATTTTGATTCTTTAAGCCAGTAAATCCGGTCTTTTGCCTCAACCTGCCCAAGGCGGCGGGCTGCAATGGATTATGGCTTATTTTCGCCTAGGGATGCCTTTTGTTCCGAGACGGCTATCCATTCATTTTCAAGTCTTTGTATGTTCCGTGGCATGGATTTTCGCCCTGGCGGCGGAGGGTTATGGGCAAGAAACCGAACCTGGCTTTTATGTGGTGAAACAGTATCCCGATGGAAGCAGAACCAAGGTGAAATGGGAGAATATCGGAAGGACCAAGGATCTCACTGGATCAAAGGGGGGAGCCGCGACTTTTCGCCCAGCCCGAAGGGGGGAGTTGGAGAAGTTAACCGAGGAACTTCCTGAACCCGAAGAACGCCCCCTCGCTGCGACAAAATCAGCCCCAGCTTCCCGGTTGGGCGTGCCCACCGCGCCTCAGAGCAGCCCTCCGGTATCGGGGGAAAGGATGAGCCCAACGGAGGAGTCCCTGCAGAAAGCGGCTTGGGTGCGTCCCGGGGAACGATCGGTTCTGCCGGGCCGGATGGGTCCCTCCATTCAATATGGTCAGGCGTATCAGGATTATGGCACGGTGCCCCTCCGACTGGACCCTCAGCCAACCGAGTTGCGTCTGGAGGAAGATCCACACCTGCCTCCTGAGGCCCATCAGGCCTTTTTATCGGCCCTCAAGGGCATTGTGTTGCTGGGGGAAGCCGGCCAAGTGGTTCCAGACGGGATCGAGGGAGCTCCGGGAATCGATACCCGGGTTTCAGCGATTCCCCCGGCCCAAGCCAAGGCACTGTTAAACCGCTTTTTGAACCGACCCGCCTCCATGGCAACCCTTGGGGAAATTCGCAAAGTCCTGCTTCGTTGGTTGGCGGCCAATGGGAAAGATGTGGCCTCTGTCATCGTGCCGGAACAGGAGATACGGAGCGGAATTCTGCAGGTTCTGGTGCTCAATGGGCGTATGGGAACAGTTCGGGTTGAAGGAAACCGTTATTTTTCTACTGAAAATCTCCGAAAGCAGATCCGCTTGTCTCCGGGCGAGAGCGTGGATCTGAAGGATCTGGGGGAGGATGCCGGTTGGTTGAACAGCAATCCCTTCCGCCAGGTGGAGACTTCCTTGGCTCCGGGGAAGGAATTGGGAACCACCGATGTGGTATTGGAGGTGAAGGATCGTTTCCCCGTCAGGCCGTTTATTTCCTACGACAACTTTGGGGTCCAGTCTCTGGGGTACGACCGATATTCCGTGGGGTTGACGTTGATGGATGTATGGACGGGGCTGGACCAAAAATTCGACTACCAATACCTGACCAGCGGTGGCTTTTCCAAGTTGAAGGCCAATTCTGGGGCGTGGTCCATCGCCTTGCCCTGGCGGGACACGGCATCTGTTTTTGGGTCCTATTCGCTGGCGAATCCGGACGCCTCGGGGCAGTTGGATTTTAGCAGCTACTATTGGCAGACCAGTTTTCGGTATAACTTTCTTCTGCCCGATCTGGATCTGCACGGGGAGGGATTCGGGTGGAGGCATCAGGCGTATCTCGGTTTTGATTTCAAGGCAGCCAACAGTGATGTCTTTTTTGCCGGAACCCCCATTCCCCCCAGCGTCAACGGACTCGCCGGTCTCTATAACATTGCCCAGTTCCCTTTCGGCTATACCGCAACCATCATGGATCCCATAGGGTCGACGGGAGTGGAGTGTGCCGGTTTCTGGAGTCCCGGGGGCATCACGGGCGATAACTCCAATGCGAGCTTCCAACAGATCAACGGAGGAGCCAAGGCCGATTACCTCTACGGAAAATTTCTGCTCAATCGTATTTTTACCCTACCTGAAAAGATGAGCTTCGTGGGCAACTTTCAAGTCCAGCAATCCAATCGCACCCTCATGCCCACGGAGAGTTTTGGCATCGGAGGCTATGATACGGTAAGGGGTTACGACCAACGTTCGGCCAACGGGGATAACGCCTATCTTTTCAACTTGGAGTTGCGCTCCCCGGGAATCAGTTTTGGGCAGCAACTGGAACAATACGATTTTCCCGATCAACTCGTCCTGTTGGGCTTCTTTGATTATGGACAAGTTTTGCAGGTCAGTTCCGATACGACGACTTCCGTGAACTGGAATCTGGCGAGTGTTGGACCGGGCCTCCGTTATTCGATCGGCCCATGGTTTCAGGTGCGCTTTGATTGGGGCTTCCAACTCAAGCAGGCCCCCCCGGGAACGACCGGGGGGACGGGCGGACGTGCGGGTACGAGCCAGGCCGTATTAAGCGCATCCTTGGCGTACTGATTTTGACATCGCAAGCCTCGAGGCGGTGAGGTTGCGGCCGATGGGCTGGGATAGCAGACTGGGATTGTACGATCATGATTTCTCGTCCCTCCATGCCCGATTCGGGCTCTTCACCCAAGCTGCGGCGCCGGAATGGGGGACAAGGGAGTTGGTGGAGAAAACCGTTGCCCTTGATTCTGTTGATTTCGCTGGGGATCCACCTGTTGGGGCTGGTCATTTTTGGTGGAACGGTATTATTTCGGGAAAAGAAAAATGCGTCGGTGTTTCGTGCAGAGAGTGTTCCGCAGGAAAAGAGCGTGGAGGCTGACTCGCCCAATTCGGAGGAAGCAGCCCATCAGGAGATAACCAACGATGAGGCGGCGCCCAACGAAGCGGGGCCTCCGCAGGAGGCGGTGCCGGCTGAGTCGGTGGTGAAGTTGTCTGGCGAGAGTGGCTGGGCTCCACCGGTCAGGGGCGAGGGAAGGGTGCCGGTGGCCGGGTTTAGTGGAAAGGGAGCGGGGCGCAGAGGTGGAAAAGCGCAGCTGTTCGGCACAGTGGTGGGAGATAAAAAGTTGGGGGTGATTGTGGATGTTTCGGGATCGATGCAGCCGTATCTCGAGAGGGTGATGACGGAGGTTTTGAGCAACTTTCCCAACGCCGAGGTGGTCTTGGTGGATGGATGCGGGATGGAAGAAGTCAGGGCGGACTCTCCGGCTCCTAGGCCCAAGTCACGGCCGGGCCGTAAAAGAAAACCGAAAAGGGATGAAGAAGTTCCGATGGTTCCCCCGCATGTGGTCGGACTGGATAGTCGGGAGGGATGGTCATCGTCGCCGATTCAGGGGAGTGGGTTTTCCGGTGGCATACGGCAGAGTTATCCAAGGCTTTATGAAGCTCTGCTGCACCGAGCTGCCACCTGGATTGTGGTGGGAGACGAGGCAGATGTGGCTACACGGTTGGCTTTTGAGCATCTGGCGGGGGATCATGTGCAGGCGATTTACTGGTTTTCGGATTTTGAGGATCCGGTGGAGGCGAGAGAGTCGGAGAAGGCGGCGAAGAGCGTTCAAGACAACAAAATCGAGGTATATCTGCATCCCATGGGGGGGTTGAAGAATATCCGGAATTGGTCCCAAAAAGTGGGGGCGAAGGTGATTGAGGCCGAATTAGAAAAACACTGAGCAGGGATCAGAATAGATAGGCATCATG
>Ga0114973_10002088_pt1 | contig 14659 bp, 11 predicted proteins | sample M_140807_MF_Meta_FD_87025 | JGI IMG/M metagenome (GOLD analysis project Ga0114973, IMG submission 87025) | Freshwater microbial communities from Lake Montjoie, Canada to study carbon cycling - M_140807_MF_MetaG | ecosystem: Environmental > Aquatic > Freshwater > Lake | place: Lake Montjoie... | reverse complement strand
TGCGAGCATGGGCCCCACGAACCGCTCACGTTGAAGCGAGTCGCCGCCTCGCATGCCAACACCCCGAGTCGGCCAGCGTGAGCGACCGCCGCGGGGCTGTCGGGTTCGGACGTGCACGCCGCAGCCGCACCCAGGCGTTGATCAGCCGCACTGGTTCATCTTGTCGCGGGGCGTGCCCGCGGCCACGAGTTCGGGCAGCACGGTCACAGCCGGGGCCGGGCCGGCATCCGGGGCCACCGTCACCGCCACGCTCTTGTAGGCGGGCGTCCGCGAGAGCGGGTCGGCCGACTTCGGCACGAGCACGTTGCTCTCGGGGTAGTACATCGCCACGTTGCCCGGCCTGATCTGTTCGAACGACGACACGATCTGCCCGCGCATCTCCCCCACCGCGCTCGCGATCCGGCAGCGGCCGCCGGCGGTGAGTCCCAGCCGCCGAATGTCGTCCGGGTGGATCAGCACGATGTCGCGGCGGGTCTGGTTGCGGTAGAGGTCCTCCTCCTCGTAGACGACCGTGTTGAACTGCCCCTCGCTGCGAATCGTCATCAGCTGCAGCCCCAGCGGCGCGGCGGGGAGGTCGTGCACCGCGATCGCGGCGCGACCGTCGGCCGTCGGAAACGACGGCGTGTCGATCGCCCGGCCGGAGATTGAAAACTCCTTCTTCGTGCGGTCGATGTCGGCGATCTCCTCCAGGCCCGGCACGATCGCCGCGATCGCCCGGCGGATCGTGCTCGTGTGAGCCATGTCGCGCCAATTCACTGGCCCGCCCTCCCCCAGCACCCGCGTCGCCAGGTCGGCCACGATCGCCACCTCAGCCCGCGGACCGGTCTGCTCGTTGGCCGGATGCCGGGGCGTGCCGCCGTCGGAGAGCCGCACGTAGCTGAACATGCTCTCCTGCGTGGAGGGCTCCGGCTCCTCGTCGCGGGCGAGCACCGGCAGGATGATCGTCTCCTCCGCCCCCGTGCCCCAGGCGTGGCCCGTGTTGAGCGACGTGCTCATGGTGACCACGGTATCGATCCTGGCCATCGCGGCGCGGGCGTAGGTCGCGTCGGGGCTCGCCCCGTAGAGATTGCCGCCGAGGCAGAAGGCCAGCCGCATCTTCCCCGCGTCGGCGGCGTCGAGGCACTCGAGCGTGTCGAATCCCTTCATCGTGGGCAGCGTCACGTGGAAGTGGCTCTCCAGCCGGTCGAAGATCGCCTTCTTGAGCGTGGGCGTGACGCCGACGGTGCCCATGCCCTGGATGTTGGAGTGGCCGCGGATCGGCTGCAGGCCCGCGCCGGGCCGGCCCACCATCCGCCGCATGAGGGCGAGGCTGGCGATCGCCTGCACCGTGGCGGCGCCGTGGAGGTGGTGGGTGATGCCCATCGTCCAGGCGAATATCGCCCGCTTCGACGCCGCATACTGGGCGGTGATGTCGTCGATCTGGGCCCGGGAGACGCCGGACTTCTCGACGATTTCGTCCCAGGAGAGGCCGTCGAGCCGGGCGGAGAGCTCCGGCCAGCCGGTGGTGTGATGGCCCAGGAAATCCTCGTCGATCACCGGCTCGCCGTTGGCCTGCCGGGCCCCGCCGGCCGCGGCGTGCAGCTCCTTGAGCCGCTTCATCATGCCGTAGACGAGCGCGAGGTCGCCACCGACGTGGGGCTGCACGTAGGTGCTGGCGATCTCGGCCCCGAAGAGGAGCGCCCAGGGGTCGCTGGGCACGGAGAAGTTCACCAGCCCCGTCTCCACGATCGGATTGACGACGACCACCTTTCCGCCGCGGCGGCGGACCATCATCAGCGTCCGCATCATCCGCGGATGGTTGCTGGCCGGATTGCCGCCGATCAGGAAGACCATGTCGGCCTTCTCCATGTCGTCGAGCCTCACGGTGCCGGCGCCAGTGCCGATGACGCTCGAGAGGCCGACGCCGCTGGCCTGGTGGCAGTAGTAGCTGCAGTTGTTGACGTGGTTCGTGCCGTAGAGCCGGGCGAAGAGCTGCAAGAGGAACCCCGCCTCGTTGCTCGACCGGCCGCTGAAGTAGAAGAACGTCTCCTCGGGCCGCGTCGCCCGCAGCTTCCGGGCGATCCGCTCCATGGCGTCGGCCCAATCGATCGGCCGGTAGTGCTGCGATCCCTTCTCGAGCACGACCGGCTGCACGAGCCGGCCGGAGTGCTCCAGCTGGTGGGGCGTGAAGGCCCGTAGCTGCGCGATGGAATAGGTCTCGAAGAACGACGGCTTCACCGCCCCCTGCATGTCGGCGACCATCGCCTGAAACGACTTCTTGCACACCTCCGGGAAGTGGCCGGCCTCGTTGACCATGCCTCCCGACTGCCCGCCCATGCCGAGGGCGCAGGTCTTGCAGGCGTTCTTCGACCGCATCGCCTTCCAGAACTTCCAGAGGCCGCCCGCCTCGTGGGCCTTCTTGAAGGTGTAGAGCACCGCCCGCCAGCCGCCGCCAGTTGTGACCCTGCCCATGTGTGTGGCCGCCGATGTCGTGTGGAGGTGAATCGTCCGGAATCAGCCATCCGCGGCCGTGCCGTCAGCTCCCAAATGTACCTTGCTGCTGGGCTGTTAGGCGACGCCTCCCGCGCCACCTCTGCCCGACATGGCACCGCCGGGAACGGTACGAGTTTCCTCGCTGTGGCCGCGGCGGCCACACGCTCGGAATCCTCGCACCGATTCCCGGCTTCCGCGGACGCCCTCAGTCGAGGCTCACCGTGACCGTCTTCGTCTCGAGGTAGGGATCGAGGCCGCGCTCGCCGAGTTCGCGGCCGAAGCCCGACTGCTTGAAGCCGCCGAACGGCGCGGCCGCGTCGAACACGTCGTAACAGTTCACCCACACCGTGCCGGCCCGGAGCCGGCGGGCGACATCGTGGGCCTTGCCGACGTCGCGGGTCCAGACGGCCGCCGCCAGACCGAAGGTGGTGGCGTTGGCTCGGCGGACGAGTTCGTCGACATCGGAGAACCGCAGCACCGAGAGGACCGGGCCGAAGATCTCCTCGCGGGCGATCGCCATCTCGTCTTTCACGTTCGTGAACACGGTCGGCTCGATGAAGAAGCCCTTCGATCCCACCCGCTTCCCGCCGGTGGCGCAGGTGGCCCCTTCCCGCGTGCCCGACTCGATATAGCCCATGATCTTGTCGAACTGCGCCTTGTCGACCTGCGGCCCCTGCTCGGTGGCCGGATCGAACGGGTCGCCCACCTTCCGGGCGCGGCTCATGGCCACGACGCGCTCGACGAACCGGTCGTGGATCGAGTCCTCCACGAAGAGCCGCGAGCCGGCGCAGCAGCACTGCCCCTGGTTGAGGTAGATGCCGACGTGGGCGCCCACGGCGGCGGCGTCGAGATCGGCGTCGGCGAAGACGATGTTGGGGCTCTTGCCGCCGAGCTCGAACGTGAGCCGCTTCATCGAGTCGGCCGCCTGCCGCATGATGACCTGGCCGGTCTCGCCGGAGCCGGTGAACGCCACCTTGTCGATGCCCGGATGCTTCACGATCGCGGCGCCGGCGGTGGGGCCGAAGCCGGGCACCACGTTGATCACGCCGTCGGGAATGCCAGCCTTCTGGGCCAGCCGCGCCAGCCGCAGGCAGGTCAGCGGCGTCTGCTCGGCGGGCTTCATGACGATCGTGCAGCCGGCGGCGAGCGCCGGCCCCCACTTCCACGACACCATCGAGATCGGGAAGTTCCAGGGGATGATCTGGCCGGCCACGCCGACCGGCTCCCGCCGCGTGTAGCAGAAGTAGTTGCCGCTGATGGGGATCGTCTGGCCGTGGATCTTGTCGGCCCAGCCGGCGTAGTAGCGGAGCACGTCGAGCGCCAGCGGGATGTCGCCCGTCTTCGCATCGGAGACGGGCTTGCCGTTGTCGAGCGATTCGAGCGCGGCGAGTTCGTCGATCTCCGCCTCGATCAGTTCGCAGAGCTTGAGCATCAGGCGGCCGCGGTCGCGGGCGTTCATCCGCGGCCACGGCCCCTCGTCGAACGCCTTCCGCGCGGCCCTGACTGCGGCGTCCACGTCGGCGGCATCGCCTTCCGCGACCTGGGCGATCACCTCCTCGGTGGCCGGGTCGATCGTCGGGAACGTCCTGCCGCTGGCGGCGGGCCGCCACTGGCCGTCGATGAAGAGCTGCGTCTGGCGGATCTGGGAAAGGCTCTGGGGACGGCTCGGGGCCTTGGCAGGCGAGGGTGAGGTCGTAGGCATGGTGCGGGCTCCGGGGATGCTTGTGAGACTTTTGGGGACTTCGCCGACCGGTTGTCCTGCCCCCCGCCCTTTGGCCGGAATCAGAGCGAGAGATCAGGCGGGCTCGGCGGCATCCCCCGACCGCGAGTTTGCAGCCGGGATCGTAGCGGCGTTACGATCAGAGGTGCAAGGAGTGCGAGGCGGCGCGGCGTGCGCCGCCACACTCGACACACCAGCGGCGTTCGCCGGAAGCGATGGCCGCGGGAGTGCCAACGCCGCGTGCCGCAGGCACGCGTGACAGGCCGGCGAATCCAGAGGAGTTTGCAGCGATGGCGACGATTTCAATGTGGACGAGAGTGGCCCTGGCGGTCGGTGTTGTGGTCGCGGCGGCAGGCGTGGCCTCGGCCGAGATGACGAGCGGCCATCAGGTGGGCGAGTCCGTGGGCGCGATGACCGTGACGAAGGTCGCCGGCAACCCGCTCGACGGCATCCAGGACGGGCAGTCCCTCTGCTACCGCTGCCGGATGGGAGCGCGGCCGGTGGTGATGGTGTTCGCCCGCACGGCGGACCAGAAGCTGGCCAAGCTCCTCAAGAAGATCGAGGAGGAGATCGAGGAGCACCAGGATGCGAAGCTCACGAGCTTCGTGAACATGCTGGGCACCGATCCCGCATCGCTGAAGAAGGACGCCGCGGAGTTCGTGAAGGCCAACGGACTGGAGCGGATCGCGTTCGTGGTGCCGGATGAGCCGGCGAACGGCCCTTCCGACTACAAGATCGCCCCCGACGCCGACCTGACGATCGTCTGCTTCAAGGGCGGCAAGGTGAAGGCGAACCATGCCGTCGCGAAGGGGCAGCTCTCCGACGACAAGATCGACGCGATCGTGGAGTCGGCCTGCGCGATGCTCGAGTAGCAGGCGGCGGCCGCGGTCGACGCGGACACGAGATCGTGGCGGCCCGGGGGAAATCCTTCCGGGCCGCCTCTTTTGAGGAACCGCTTTTCTGCCGCGGGGGCCGCGTCCGGCTGACGGAGCCGCGTCGAAGCGGTATATTTTTGGAGTCATGAGGCCCCGTCGCTTCTGCGGCGGGGCGGTGTCGTGGCAGCGTAGCTCAGTTGGTTAGAGCACCGGCTTCATAAGCCGGGTGTCGCCGGTTCAAGTCCGGCCGCTGCTATTGCCTGTTGTGCACGAGACGGAATAAACCCTTCGGGGACCGCACGGCAGGCAGACTTTCCCACCCCTCGCCATGGATGGTCGGGTCGGCAGCATCCACCGAAACGTCGTCGCGGCAACACGCCGCGACGGACGATGGATGGTCGGCATGCCCGCGCTCCTCGCGGGAGCATGCCGCCGGTTCGATTCTGCGTTCAACCCTGGGAGCCGTTGCCCCCAACTGGCTGGCCGCCTCGACCTTCGAGGCCAGTCGTCGGTGTAGGGTCTCATCGAGCCCCGCAGCGGGCAGCACCTGCGGCTCCCCGTAGAGCGGCACCGGCAACGGGAGATCGCCTAGGGCAATCACGCCTCTTGCCACCATTCTGACAGTCCGGGTTCCCTTCTTGTCGTTCTCGAAGAAGAACCCAACTTGCGGCCCGGTCCGCTCGAGCAAGACATTGATCGCTTCGTTTGCCGACGGATGCTCGGCGAGCCGCTCGATGTCGTCGAAAGCCTGCATGGCGACCTCGACTTCAGCGTCGATGTCAACGGTTGCGTGCACCACGGCACGCGGCAGCCTCGCAAGCTCAGCCTCCGCCTTGGCCAATTCCCGCTCGTCCTCGGCGCACAGCGCCTCCAACGCCCTGATCAACGTCGGCGTTTCGACCTCGAGTGTGTTCCAGCTTGCGAGTTCAAGCCTGCGGTGAAGATCGCTGGTCGTGGACTCGAGCGCGATCCACGCGAGCTGCCCAGAATCCGTCGGCGGGTGGTTCTGCCCGCCGGCCAACTCAGTGAGCCGCTGCCGAAGAGCCTCCCGGCAGGCCGTCCTCGCCGGCGTGCCCTGGCAACGCTGCCAGTTCCATCTCATGCAGATCGCCATGGCCCATGTGCCGAAGGTCGCCATGCGGGCGGAGGCCGGGTCATGCTGGCTGTCAGGCATGCCACTGTGGTACCGCCGCGCATGGACGGTGCATCGGGTCGGTGGCTGCCCGACCTCCACGCATCACACCCCGGTTCGCTCGCCTCGTTGCTGCCCGACCGGCGGCCACGGTTGCGCTGCCCGGGAGTCATGCCGCCAGGGGCCGTTACCGCCGCCCCGAGAGGCCGATCGATCCGCTCCTACAGGGCCGGTATACTCTGGTCGTCGCGTGTCGGCGAGCCGCCCTCCGTGGCGTTGCTTCCCGCCCGAGGCGCGAGCGGCCGACGCATGCCGTCGCGGATCAACCATGCCACAGCTCACGGTCGAAGGCGTCGGAGTGTACCGCGTGCCCGCTGGCAAGCGGCTCGTGAACGCGCTCGTCGACGAATGCAAGATCGACCAATTGCACGTGTGCGGCGGCCACGCACAGTGCACCACGTGCCAGGTGTTTTTTGCAGCTGGCGAGCCGCCACTGATGCGACCCGCAGAGCGCAGAGCGCTCGCGTCCATGATGCTTCTCGGTCACCGCGGTATGCGCCTTTCATGCCAGGTGACGTGCGATCGGGACATGACGGTGCGCGTCTTCAGCCGACTGGAGGGATCGGGCAGGGAGACTGCCGGGCCGCGTCCCAGCGATTCGTTCGAGATGGATCCCGCGCCGATAGATGCCCTTCAGACCCCGTCGCTTCCTCCGGAGGAGCATCGCCCTCCGGAGGTGCACATCGGGTTCGCGGGGAATGCACGCACGATTTGCGACAAAGCCGGTGGGCCGACAGGCCCCGGTGGCATCGACGAAGTGCCGGCGACGCCTCCGCGATCGCCGGCACGGACGCGAATTCCGCACTGCGCGATCGAAGCCTTCATGCCGACGCACGTGACGGGGGAGACTTCAGACCGCGGGTCGCAGCGCGATCGGCCTGCCACACCCGACCAGCCGTTCTATCGGCCAACAATTCGGCCGCCTGTACCCGTGCTCACGATACTCGACGACGGGTCGCTGGAGATTGGCGAAGATATTCGTATCCGAAGCCCATCCGTTTCAATCGGGAGGTCCGGTGGGGATGTCGTGCTCCAACTCGACGCGACCATCTCCGGCCAGCACGCCGAGATTCGGCGGATCGACGGCGAAAGCGGCCCGCAGTGGGTCCTGACGGATCTCAAGAGCATCAACGGGACGTTTGTGCGGGTCAGCAGTGCCGACATCGTCGAGAGTACGATCTTCATCATGGGCTCCCGCCGCTACCGGCTGGAAGGACTGCCCCCCCCTTCCGACGAGGAGGGGGACGACACGTCGAGCAACACGAACGAGGCGCTATCTGGTCCGGCAATCGGCTCCCACCCGGTCCTGGTGGACTTGAACAAGCGATCGAACGGCATCCGACATGTGCTGCGGACGTCTTCTGTCACGATCGGAAATGCCTCCGGAGCCTGTGACATCGTCATCGATGATCCGCTTCTCGCGCCGTATCACGCGACGATTTGCCGGAACAATGAGGGCGAATGGCAAGTCTTCGCCAGCCAGTCCTGTAACGGGGTATGGGTGAATATCGATTCCATCATGTTGGCTCCGCTGTGCTACTTTCAATGCGGGGAGCAGCAATTTCGCTTTGCGATTCCATAAAGCTCGAGGTGGTGGCGACGCTTCCCGGCGGAGTGGCTTAGGGCCCCGTTTGTCCGGGGGTTCCCACCCGGGAAGTGGGCGCAGCGGCGTCGGACCGGTGACTTCGGCGAGCGCTGGACTCAGTCTTCCGAAGGCTCGCCGGGCGCAGGCGGCGGCCGCCGCACCCGCAGATCCAATGAACTCAGCGGCGAGACAACTTCCAAGGGAGTGGCGCCATGTTCGGCATAGTCTTGTGGCACGACCGTGGCAGGCAGAGGCATGAAATCCTTGCCTGTGACCAGCACCCGATGTGCTCCCTTCACGATACCATCGCCGTGTCGATGGCTTGTGACCCATCCGAATCTTCCGGATACGGGTTCGACCACGGCCAGCCCCGGTCGCGGGCACGTTCGCCGGTCGCCGAGCGGTTCGGTCGAAAGAAAGGTGAGCGTGATGGCCTCGGCCGGAATGACTTCACCATCCTCGTAGAGGATTCTTCCGGAGACGGGGTGATGGGCGAAGGGCGGGGATCGCTGTGAGTCCTGCCAGATGTGGCTGACCACCCACGCAATCGCGACCAACACCACCGAGGCGGTCGCCATCGCCGCCTCTCGGGCAGACAACGTGGAATTCCCACCCATTTTCCCGTTCTTGGCAGCACAGTATCGGCGGACCAGGTCGACGTTGAAGCACAAAAAATGTGTGATTTCGTCCTCGGTGAGCCCGAGGCTCCGACAGCGATCGATCTCGTCTCGGTCGGACATGCCAAGGTACATCCTTGCCGCTCTCGATCGGCGCGGCCGAGGCGGTAGCAACGCCATCGCCTGTCCGAACGGACTTTCGTCGCCGGGCTGCCGCCCTGCTGCCGCATCGACGATCGCCGTATTGAACTCACGGTGGTTGATAACGACCGGCAGGAAATTACATACGCCCGAAACGGCTGCCCGTGCCAGGGATACGGAATCGATTTTTTCACCCATCATCACGATGCGCGTCGCCGGCGACTCTGCCGTCACACGTCTGGCGAACGCCAGCAGTGCCGTCTGGCTTCCCGTGGCCTCGATGATGCACACACTCGGCTTCGTCTTGGCGATCAGTTCGAGCGTCGGTGGCACGCGAATACCGAAACTGATGATTTTCGCGGCAGAGCCGCGCACAAGCACATCGATCCGCTTGCGGAGCGGCGACATGGCGGAATCCACGACGACGAAGAGTGTGATCTTCTTAGGCGTCACGTTAGGCGTCACGTTAGGCGTCACGATCGTGTACCTTCGACATGCGCATCATCGTCCAGATTCAAGGCGACCATAGAAGTCCCGGGGCCGACACCGTCTGCCATGTCGAGACCGCGACATCGGAACCCGATCGGGCTTCACAGCGAGTCGGCCGAAACCATTTGCCCGTCGGCCGAAAGATTGAGCCGATCCCAGACTGAAAGCGCGGTCTCGTTGCTCGGAATGAAGTCCACATAATCACTCAACCAACGTACGCTGCCATCCGCGAACGAGACGAAAATACCGCCGTAGTGCATGCTTCTGGCGGCTGATCCCCGCCACCGTGCCGATCCTTCGGGATCGCAGCCCATGAGTTGGTCGGCCAAGCCGACCGCCCCGCCGAACGCCGCACGCAACTGGATGCAGTTGGGCACATCGTCAGCCGCCAGAAACGCTGAATTCGGTCCTTTGGCATGGTTCACAACGCCGCCATGCGCCCACAGTGACGATGCCCCGGGCATGCCGAGTGCCCAGACACCGCGTGGGTCATAGGCGGTGAGGCCGGCCCGTAATTCCAGGATCGCAATCGTGCTGCTGAGCCCATCCGTGATCTGCGACGCCTTGACGCCCGTGTTGAATCCCATCACTCCGCGACGGTAGCGGTTCGCCCACCCCTCCGGCGACGAGCCGCATGCATCGCCACCGGTTCCCAGAAATCCGATGCTGCCGTTCGCGCCGTAATTGCCACGTGCCCAGTCGTCGCCCCACGCGACCGTATCCGGCCCCTTGGAGCCCATGAACGGCTTGCCTGCAAACTCATCCGAGGGGCACGTGAACACGGGCAGCCGCGTGGAGCGGACAAGGCGGTTCGCGTCACTGGCAGGCGATTCCGAGTGCTGATACTCGTCGTGGACGGCGAGTTGTTGCAGGAACGGCAGGACCGTGATGGCCCAATTCGCACGCCGCGACGTAATGTCGACGCTGATCGGTGATTTTGCCGGATCGCCAGCAACGGCGGGGGGAAACCGGCCCATCGCCCCCTCGCACTCGATCACGCCCTGGACGATCGTTCTGGCGTTGTCGGCGCAGGAGGTTCGACGACTGGATTCCCGGGCCACACGTACCGCTGGAACTGCGATGATCACCACCGCACCCAGAACGGCCAGGGACGTAAGACATTCGACGAGGGTGATGCCACCTCTCATTCGTCTGTGATTGGCAATCATGAAAGAGACACCACGCCCCCACTCCGCGGGCGTGCGCGGCGGACGTGATACTTCCTGCGTGCGTGGTAACGCTGGCAGGTAGTTTGAAATAGGGGGAACCCCCTGTCAACTGAGCGAGTGGCTGTGATCGCGGTTTTCCGGGTCGCCATGCCCGCCGCGACCACTCTCCCACGTCTCTGTCCAACGCTCCGACGCGACGACGTAAAAGTCGTCGACGCCCACGGCGCAACCAGCACAGGGCGGTTCCTCGCCCCGATACGCCGCAGCCAAAAAGACCGCGAACGGGGTCTTCGTTCATCGACGTTGGTAGAGTATGGAGGATCAATCTCCCTCCCTGTGGACGCCGCGCCCATGGCCACCTCGATCGCCGAGTTCGTGCGGGCCGTCGATGCCTACGGCATCCTGACGGCCGACACGCTGGCAGGCCACGCGCGGGGCGTCGATCCACAGGCGGACGCATCCTCGCTCGCCAGCCGACTCGTCAACGCGGGCCTGCTGACGGCGTTCCAGTGCAAGCACATCTACGGTGGCAGGGCGGCATCGCTGCTGATCGGGCCGTACGTCATCCTCGACACACTTGGCAAAGGGGGCATGGGGCACGTCTACAAAGCGGAACATCGCAAGATGCGCCGCATCGTGGCCCTCAAGGTCATCTCGAGATCGTGGTTGAATCGTCCCTCCGCGATACGCCGCTTCGATCGCGAAGTGCAGGTTTTGGCACGGCTCGAGCACCCGAACGTCATCACCGCCCACGACGCCGGCGAGGTGGCGGGAATGCACTATCTCGTAATGCAGTTTGTCGAGGGCCGCAACGCGAGACAGATCGTCACGGAACTCGGGCCGCAACCGGCGGCCCAGGCAATCGGCTGGATTCTGCAGGCAGCGCGGGGACTGGCATTCGCGCACGAGAAGGGCGTTGTTCACCGTGACGTCAAGCCGGCCAACATCCTTGTCGATGCCAGCGGAACTGTCAAAGTTCTCGATCTGGGCATCGCGCGACTCGACGCCCACGGCGCCCACGACATCGAGCAGGATCAGTTGACGAGCACGGGGCAGATCTTCGGCACCCCGGACTTCATGGCACCCGAACAGGCCTTGGACATGCGACAGGCCGATGCCAGATCCGACATCTACGCGCTGGGAGCCACGCTTTGGTACCTGCTCGTGGGCCGAACGATGTTCGAGGCCGATTCTATTGCGCAGAAGATCATGGCACATCAGACGCAACCGGTGCCGAACCTGCCGCCGTCGCTCGCCGTGTCCGCACCGGGTCTCCAAGCCATCTTCCAACGCATGGTTGCCAAGCGGCCCCGCGATCGATTCCAGTCCATGACGGAACTGATCGCGGCAATGGAGTCACTCCGGCGACCACCGGGTGCCGCCGATGCGGACGCGCCGGGGCGGCTGAGATCGAGTCCGCCAGTCGAGATCCCTACGCAGTCGCCGCGGATCAAGCTGTACGGTCGAGACACGCGCTCCGGATAAAGGCGGCCCTCGATCGAAAAACCCGTTCGCGATGCCCTCGTGCACCGACGGATGCTGACGCTCGATGGGCAAGCGACTGGACAGGCTCACGGCATGAAGGGATCGTTGCGTGAAGCGACCATGAGCCACGCGAGTAGTCGCCCCTGACACCGGCCGAAGCACCATTGGCGCGATGGCTCGATCCCGCCGCGCTCGTCGCCACGTGTGGTGTCGTCGGACGGATCGGCGTCGCGCTAGGCATGCTTGGCCCGCTGGGCATGCTTGGCGGGTTGGCCGGCGTCGTGGGGGCCGTGGGGCTCGCCCAGGGCGGGCTTCCGCCTCTCGTTGAGGCCGGGCTGCTCGTGACCTTCAATCTTCTCGGCACCCCCCGCCGCACGCGGGCGGCCGGCCCGCTCGGCCGCGGAAAGGACCCCGGCGTGATCTGCTTCGACGAGGCGGCGAATCTGCCGCTCGTGCTCCCAGCGGCGCCGACCGCCGCGCGGTCACCCCTGACCTGCCCCCATGAAGCACTTCTTTCGATTCTGTGTCTTGGTCGCACTCGCCGCAGTCGGCACATCCCGCGCTTCGGCGGATTTGATCCTCGGCGCCCCAAGCGGGCTGAGTGCGGGCGATCACTTTCGATTTATTTTTGTGACCGGATCTTCAACGGCTGCTGCGAGTTCCGACATCACCACGTACGACACATTCGTGCGGAACAGCGTGAGTTCCCTGTACGGAAACGTGACCTACGGAGGGAGTGCAGTCACAAACTGGTTGGCGGTGGGCTCAACGCCAACGGTCAACGCGAAGGACCACCTCGGCGGATACTCGTCGTCAGGCTCCGTGTGGCTCCCCAACGGCACCCGGGTCGCGTCTTCTCTCGACACCGCGACCGGCGGCCTCTGTTCAGGTACGCTTGCCCACAAAATCGACCAGTATCTCAATGGTTCGACCTTAGCGTCGCCTGTTTCGACATGGACGGGTCGGGTGGCGCGGGCCTCGCCCACGCTTCCCGTGAACGTGGCGCGAGCGGCTCATTTTTTGCGTATGGGGCGACGGCCTACTACTCTGGTGGGGGTTGGATAACCTTCGCATGAATGGACAAACCCATTTCATTCGCGATGTATGCCGTCAGCCCAGAACTGACTGTGCAAGGTCCTCCCTCCTCCGTTCCCGAGATCGATCCCGCCAGCTTTGGGAGCGTCGCGGCGCTCCTGACGGGTGCGTTCGGCCTGATCGAGCAGCGGCGTCGCCGGCGTGGCAAGGCCATCGCCGTGACTACGTGAACAGCCAGGTTGGTCTCGCAACGATCACAAACCGGGCCGGGCATCGCAAGGTGCCCAGCCCGATGTCGTTTGTGAAAGGGACATCGGGGACGGGAGCGACTTTTGCGAAACAGGCGGGAAATTGTTTCCCGTCCCTTTTTCCCCACACGTTCCCACTATCGATCCATCCGAGTCGCCCGTTCACGTCAACCGCACTCGACGCTCAAACGAGCGGCGAAGTGGCGCAGGCGGGCATCCCGCGTCCACACGACGTGACCTTCGGCAACAGCCGCATACAGGAGATGCGCATCGATCAGCCCGATGCCGCCACCGTGAAGGTGCCGCTCGTCGATGAAGGCGAGGAGTTCTTCATGCGTCGCCGGAGCGGTCCGAGGCAGAGCGGCGAGGAGTTCGAGGATCTCATGCCGTCTGGAAAGCGATCCGCAGGCGAGTTCACTGATCACGAACGGGTGGCACACCACGTCGCCGGCTTCCAGCCGGACCGCCAGTTGGCGGTCGGCCCGCCGCGGCGGAGCGTGGTGGCAACCTGCGTGGCGGGATCGACCGCGGCTTCGTGGGCTCTTGATACCGCCCGGACGGACGCAGGATGACGAGATCGGCGGAACGTCCCGGTAAAAGAATGCCGCAGCGGCGATCGAAGGCCAGAGCCCACGCGCCATGCTGTGTAGCCATCGTGAGGGCCTCACGCGGGCTGACCACGCCGCCCTCGACGAGCGCACGGCACTCGGCCAGCACAGACAGGTCGGGAATCGACGCCCGGCTGTCGGTGCCGATCGCCACGCGGATGCCCGCGGCTCGAAAGGCCTCCACGGGCGGCAGCCTTCCCGCAATCGCCATCGTCGTTCGCGGGCAGACCGCCACACAGGACCCCATCGACGGCCAGTCCTTGGGCGTGGCGCTGAAGCCGCCGCCCACCGCGGCACGTGCCACCGGCGGCCGGTCTGGATGGAATGGCCGCCGCCGCTGTGGTCGTTGTAGGAGTGCGTCATCGACCGGATGACGCAGACGCGGTCGGAGACGGCCGCCGTGCGCGGCAGGTGCTCGCAGATTCGCAGGTCCGGCGTCCGCGAGGCGATCGGCATGAAGGGCCCGCGGATGTCGGCGGGCGCGTCGGGCTTCATGTCGAAGGTCTCGAGTTGGCTCGGTCCCCCGAACAGAAATGAAAAGTCACCGACTTCGCCCGCGGCGTGCCGGCGTTGCCGACGGCCTCGGCGGCGAGCAGCGTCGGCAGGTCGAGGCCGAGCAGGCCCGCGCCCCCCGCCTGCAGGATGCGGCGACGGGTGATGCCGCGGCATGCGTGCCCGATTCGGAGCCGGCGCAATTCCCGAGAATCGAGAGCATGGCCTCGCCTCCGACCTTCTCGCGAGACACCACCTCGAGCCCCGGCCCCGAGCCCCGCGGGTCACGTGTCGCGCCGAGTCTCCCCGACCGCGGGGCCATGGTGGGTGGCCGCCCCGACCACGCGGCGCCGGCCCGGCCCCACCGCCGGACGGAAGAGAACCCGCGCTCAGCCCGGCCCGCCCCGGCCCGCCCCGGAAAGCCCAGGAAAACAGGGCCTGTTTCGTGCTTGCCAGCATTCGCGACCCCGGCCACACTCATGGGTTCGACGAAGCCATTTTTGCGACTGCTCCCGGGGAGAACTGCCGACC
>Ga0114973_10002086_pt1 | contig 14683 bp, 14 predicted proteins | sample M_140807_MF_Meta_FD_87025 | JGI IMG/M metagenome (GOLD analysis project Ga0114973, IMG submission 87025) | Freshwater microbial communities from Lake Montjoie, Canada to study carbon cycling - M_140807_MF_MetaG | ecosystem: Environmental > Aquatic > Freshwater > Lake | place: Lake Montjoie... | reverse complement strand
GTATTTGTATTTGTATTTGTATTTTGTGAATGGAATCCATACAATGATTCATATGATGGTGGCGGACTTTTATTCATTAATTATATATTTACTATATAAAATAATATCAAATATATTTTATATATATTATATAATGAATGTAAATATTCAAAATTCTGGTTTAAGACGTAATTATATTGATAAATTTTACACTATCAACAATGCTGTTTTATTATGTATAAATAATGTTAGAACAACATTAAATATTTTAGACGATGATTTAATAATTGAACCATCTGCTGGCAATGGATCTTTCATCAATGAAATTAAAACTTTATCTAACAATTATCGATTTTATGATATTAGTCCAGAACATGATGAAATAATAGTCCAAGATTATTTGGACTTAGATATAGAACAATTCATAAACAGGGATTATAAGATACACATAATCGGTAATCCACCATTTGGAAAACAGTCATCTTTAACATTTAAATTTATAAAAAAATCTTGCCAATTTTGTGATACATTTTCATTTATCCTTCCTAAAAGTTTCAAAAAAAACAGTATGAAAAATAAAATACCACTAAATTTTCATCTTGTCTTTGAAAATGATATTCCATCTAACAGTTTTTTAATTAATGATGTAGAGTATGATGTTCCATGTGTATTTCAAATATGGAAAAAAAAATCATATAACCGATTAGTTCCAAACAAATTAATCCCTATTAATTTCCAGTTTGTTAAAAAAGATGAAAGTCCTGATGTATCATTTAGAAGAATTGGAATTAATGCCGGAACTTTCTATATAAATTCTGAGAATAAAAGCGAAGAATCACATTATTTCATTAAATTTTTAAACAATAGATCTATTGATTATAATCTTAATACATTAAATGGAATTATGTTTGAATGCAATAATACAGTTGGACCAAAAAGCATATCAAAACAAGAACTAATCGCAAATATCGATTTTTTATTGTATTAAAAAAAATGAAATTTAATAATTTTATATAGAGTGATTATATATTACATTATATATAATGAATAACATCAATAGCATTATTGTAGATGATGATAGTGACAATGTCGATATAACTAATAATTCGTTGGGTCAATTTTTTACAACTGATTTGGATCTACAGAATAAAGTGTATGAATTTATATTGAATGAACCAACGACAATTTTAGAGCCATCAATAGGTCGAGGACATTTGGTTGAACGTGTTTTAAACAGTAATCCTTTAATAATATTTGATATGTATGAGATAGATAGTTCAATAGAATTGTTAGATATAATATGTCAAAATGATGTTATATTCTGTGATTTTTTATTAGCGACCATAGCAAAAAAATATAAAACAATCATAGGAAATCCACCATTTGTTAAAACCAAAACTGGAAATTTATATATCGATTTTATAAAAAAATGCTGCGACCTATTAGATGATGGTGGTGAATTAATCTTTATTGTACCATCCGACTTTTTTAAATTAACATCCGCATCTAATTTGTTAAATAATATGATATCGAATGGAACTTTTACTCATATTTATCATCCTAATTTAGAAAATTTATTTGAAAATGCTAAGATTGATGTTATGATATTTAGATATTGTAAAGATGTAAATTTAGTTAAAAAGGTACTATACAATGATAGATTACTACACATCATAAATTCGAATGGACTAATAACATTTAGTGAAAATGAAAATTTAAATACGAATTTATTTGAAGATTATTTTAACATATATGTTGGGATGGTAAGTGGTAAAGAAGAAGTATTTAAGAATACTGAATTTGGTAATATAGATGTATTAAATGGTTTAGGAGTTGTTGATAGATATATTTATTATGAAGAACTGCCACCAAATAATGACGAATTAAGATTATATTTATTTACAAATAAAGATGTATTAATTGGTCGTAAAATTAAAAAATTTAATGAGAATAACTGGTTTGAATGGGGGGCTGCTCGTAATTTGAAAGCAATTAGAGAAAATATGGGTAGAGAATGCATCTATATTTATAATTTGACAAGACATCCAAACGTTGCGTTTAAAGGAATGGTTCAATATTTTGGTGGTAATTTGTTAATGTTAGTTCCAAAAAGAGACTGTAATTTAGATCGAATTATTGAATATCTTAATAGTCCATCATTTAAACAAAATTTTCTGTTTGCGAATAGATTTAAGATAGGTCATAGACAGTTATCAAAATCATTTATTGAAAGTTCTTATCTATAAGTACATATAAATAAACGACTCCAGAAACAATAAAAAAAATTGATAAAATTATTTCTTGCATTATATATATATAATTAAATAGTATATATACAATGAATAACTACAATTTTAATGCAAACCAATTTAACATCTATTCTGTTTTTAATGAAATTTATAATGGTCTTACACACGCCAATATAGTTGATTTACATCATAATTTAATTGATTGTATGAATAGAGTGAATAATTTACGAATTAACGATCTTAATCATATTAATCAAGATTTAAACAATCGGATCGCATATCAACATAGTTTGAATAGATTGAATTATCTAAACTCACTTTTTATTAATAATCATGATTATGTCCTTGCACCTAATGATATGGACGATATGATTGAACGTATTAATGAATTACATCATCTAATAAATCGTTCAATTGACAGAATGCAGGAAATTCAAAACAATAATATCAATAATAATGCATAAATAATTTCAAACATATTTTTTTATAATCGAACTAAACATTCAATAAACATTATGAAACCAATTATTCAAATATCCTCCTGATTTTGAATATTTTGAAAATGCAGACGAACCTGGTTGAGCGACCACCACTTCAGAGAGTTGAGGTCTCTCACCCTGATGTGCTGCTGCTTCAGCATCACTTACTGATTTATCTGCACTTGCTGCACTTGCTGCACTTGCTACATGAGGGAGGAAATTCTGAATCTTCGATTCAGAATTTCTCCCCGAGTCGGGGCTTACTTCCAACTTTGTTGGAAGTACGCCCTCATGTCTTATTGGGATTGGTCTAGCTACACCACGTCTAGCCATACTTGCCATATCTATAGCTGCTTGAACGGTTTGTTCTGCTATTAATTGATCTATGTCGTAATCTTTCGACACAGGTTGAAATAAAATTTTAGAAAATGCATTTTCAAATACACTTAGTTCTTCATATAATTGTTGAATAGTTGGAAATTTTTTAAATTTCACAAGTTTCATATTAAAATGAGGTCCTGACGCAGCAATAGTTTTCATCGCTTGAAATTCATGACTTGAATCACCAACACTAACAATATTAAAATCATGAACGTCCATTGTAGTAAGCAATATATTCGCAAATGTAAATTTTTTCCATTCAATATAATTAGCATCCGATGCTGGAAAGTATGCTGATTCATGATTTGAACGGGCAGATATTAATGGTAACTGTTGCAATAGTTGCCATGATTTTGGTAAATAAAACATCGCCAAACTTTGTATCCATCCATTTAATGCATTTGTTACAATAAAAATCCGTCCAAATCTTGTAATATTACTTAATAATCTAAATAATAATTCATCAAATTCTAATATTAAATTATCTAACATACGTCTATCTTGTGGATATTGTGGATTTTGAGCCATTAATGATATATACATTAAAATATTTTGTGTATTTAGAGATCTTGACTGTTCTAATTCTAGACCGTGTGGTGTATTTAAAAATTGTGTAAAAAATAAGGTATCGTCCCAATCAAAAAATATAATTGGCTGTCTAATAACTGGACCAGCATTTGCCATTTTATATATTATATATATATATATAATAATTTTCAAAACATAAGTTCTTAAATTGTTAAAATATTGAAGATTTTATTTATAAAATACTATCTAAATACATACTCTATTTTATAAATTAAATGAATAAACTATCTATTGAACCAATAAAATATAATGTTTTGACTAAGCCAGATTATCCAGATAATAAAGCAAGTGCTGAAGAATCTCAAGAACATTTTTTTAAAAAAATGAACGAAGTCCATCCGCCAATTGAATTCGTAATGAAATATGTGAATTATTGTTATATTTGTGATAAAAATCCAGTCAATATTAATTCTCTAAATTTTGGTAGATTATATGGATGGTTATATTGTGATGATTGTACTTCAATTGTAAAATCATCCGCAATTAGTTTTATTAATAATGATAAAAATATTCCATTACATTGGCTATTAAAATCTAATAAATTTAATAAAAAAAATAAATTAATCAACACTATCAATAATGAATCCACTCTAGATGATAATGATACAGTTTTAGACTTTTTTAGATATTCAAAAAAAGATACTCCATATGAAATCCAAGAAGCTGTTTTAAAACATTATGATATGGATCCATATGAATATGGATGCTATATGATAATTAAAGATAATGATGCCGAATATTGTATATTTTTATTGTTTCATGACGTCCAATCAAATAAAAGAGTCGGAAGATTTGTATCTTTGAAAAATATATTCGCACATAACGATGATTTGTATCATGAACTAATCAAATGTGAAGACCTATTCTGCCATTCAGACATTAAGATTGGTTTTAATGATTTATCAATTGAACTGAAAAATGAAATCCATGAGACATACAATCTTGCAAAAAGTTCAGATAAAAGAAGTTTTTTGAAATAGATATTAAATATTATTTTTAAATTTATCTGCTAACAACATTAAACCTCCAACTAAAGCAACATGATTCATAAATGAATAATATTTTTTACCAGTAGCAGGAAAATGATATAAAAATGTTGCTAATATTGTAAATAAGATTAGTCCTATTGTTGAATAATATGCATGTTTATAATATTTTTTATATTGAATAGAATACATGATTATAATTGGTGCAAATATTTCTAACAATATAACAATTATGATTGCAAGTTTATATAAATCAATATTGATGTTAAGATTGACTTTATTTTTTAAACCGTCTGCTAACTTACTAACATTATTTATTTTATCAAATCCAGAAAGAAAAAACAGTATGATAAGTAAAAATGCTTGAATAAATAAAGCGTCCATATATGTATATATATATTAGAAAAAATTGATAATATTATATTATATTAATAAAATATAATATAATTTGATATAATGACGACGATGGATTTGAAACATTTTTTGACTAATTACCAAGATGTTGGTAAGATTATTTTGAGTTATGCGTATGAGCCATTAGACATTCACAATTCGATTGTTTCTATAGGAGCCCTAACCGAACGTCATGAAACGAATAAATACCGTTCATTCATGACAAATAATTATTTGAAACACTGTCATACTACAGATATGATAGATGAAGGTATAAATATTTTAATAAAAAATAATATGGAATGTAAAGAGGAATTTAATCTAGCTAAACAGATTTTTCTTCATAATAAATATAGACCATCGATTGAAAATACGATGCGACACTATTTGAATAGTTGTATTAGAGGCAAACTCGGTATTGTAGAATTGACATTTGAATATTTATCAAACAATTATATTAATACACAACATAATATATTAGATCGTGAATTAATTCATTGGATACTCTTACAATATGCACGTAATTCTACTGAATATACTCATGTTAAAAAGTTTGCTAATCTAAAATCTTTAACCAAAGTATTTAATATAGGACACTATTCATATAATAATTTTTTAAATCTAATTTCTTCACACGTCAATATGCTGACGACTGATTTTATACGGACTAACATTAATGTTGAAACTATCAATCCAATTAATATATGTTATTTAAAATCAGTAAATGATGGCGATCTCCCAACCTTGTATGAAACAGAAAATAGATGTTTAAATAAATTAAATCAATTAATTTTACCATCATTTGATGCATTGATTGACACCAATAAATTTAAAAATATAAATATTTTCAACGATAATTTATTAACTGTATTAGACCAATTTTTTAATAATTGTATTCAAAATACAAGTGTCTCTATCGGTGATTTTAAATCAACTTATAATTATTTAAATATTATGGTTAAAGATAATGTTATTATGTGGATCGTTCAATGTTATGGATTGAATATAATAGATATATTAGATGACAAATATCATTTTTTAATAAATGAGAGACGTCATTTAGAGAAGTCTGGATTAGTATTACATGAAAAAGTAATATCATTACATAAATATGTTAAATACATTCAACATATAGTTTTAAACATGGTTAAGAGCAATGTTGAAAATAAATGGCAATGTACCTCTTGCACATTTGAAAATAACAATATTTTAGCAAGACAGTGTGAAATATGTGGTTTAGATCGATTTGCATAATAATTTTATATTTTTTTATTAGTAGCATCATATAATATATCAATTAAAAACTCATCATAACTATAACAATGGTTTATTATAATTGTGTCGAGATTTATCTCATCATTTAATCCAAGTATTTCTGGATAAGGATTGATGTCGATTATATATTCATCTCTCAAGTCCATTCTTACATACGAATTGATATTTAATTTCTCATATGCATCTATGCATATTTTTTTTATATTATTTTTAATAATTTCATCTATATTTAAATCATATACAACTGTATCATTATCTTTATTTTTTGTATATTCATTTATTTTAATTTTATTAGTGAGATAATTAACGGAACTATTAATTTTGATATGTAATGGATCTAAACATATTATTTTTCCATCTTTATTTCTTAAGACAAATGCCGTGTATTCATTACCATCTATATATTCCTGAATAACAATATCATCAGTCACCTTTAATACTTTATCAAGTTGAGACATTAATTCTTCTTTATTCCAAACGACAGAATTTTCATCTATCAATTCAGAAAATGACAAATTATTTGGTTTTACAAATAAAGGAAAATTTAGATGATATACAAGATCGTTGTTAGCCTTTAATTGATGATAATTTACACTGATAGGACTTTTTATTTTTTCTGTTAGATCATATTTAGACAATTTATAAATATTTTGATTAGTTCCAGTGTATGGAATCCCATTTTGTTCTAATGCCTCAATAAAATCAACATTTGGGATTTTATTTTTATTATTTATATATCCGTCACATAAATTTATTATACAATCATAATTATCTGCAATTTTTATAATCTCTTCAATGTCATCACTTGTTATCAACTTGATATCAAATGTAAATTTTTCTTTATTGAAATATGATGTTTTGAGATGTGTCATTGCTGGAGATGAAATATATGAATCAATTAAATTCTGATTATGTACTTGATAGCTGGGTGAAACAATAAGCAATTTAAGATGTGAATTATTTTTTAATTTACATAAAAGTTTTTCATGTCGATTCATATTTATTAAACTATATAATATATTTATTGGAAATATATTATATTTCTTGTAAAAATATAATTAAATAATAAAAATTGATAATTCAATCGTTTATACACTAATATTATAATAATACTAGTAATATATGGATCGGAATCAAGATAAAACAACCAAACAAATATTAGATGAGATTAATATAATGATTGAGAAATATCTTGAAGATAACAAGAGAGATCTTGAAAAAATAAATTATCGAGAACATCAATTAAGTTTAAATAAAAAATCTTTTCAATCAATCAATCTTTTCAAACTTTCATTGAGTATAGTTATGAATTATATGTATTCAATCCATGAATCTGAAATTATTGATTTAGATTATGAAAAATTATTTGAAGGAATCAGTTTATACAAGCCAGAGTTTATTAATTATCCTCAATACAAATATGCGATTGCAAGAATAAATGACAAATGTGGAGGTTTTTCCAAAGATTTAGTTAATGTATATCTATCATTTGATTACAGTCTCCATGTTAATATTTGGAAAATTAAATTTGACGAAATTAATGATGCATTAAATAAAATTAAATTATTTATAGATGCAGATGAACTTCCTGATAATTTTAAGAAGTATGGAATCACCAATAAGATCATTAATGAGTTTATTGGATTTATAAATTTTCCGGACCATTGTCATTTATTTTCAATTTAATTTAGTCATAAAGTAGCTCATAACTTTTAAACTATTGGATCCTGCTTTAATACTAAATATGATATCTTCAACAGGAATTAAAAGATTTATTTTATGTACTGTTTTAAATTTATTTTCTAAGATCATCATTTGGAATTTTTCTGGATATAAAATTTCGAATAATAACATTTGCAAATTTACATCATCTGTCATATCTTTAATAATTTTATATTCTTCCATCTTTTTAAAAAATGCATAATGTTTTTTAAAATTTAATTTTATTTTATTTTTTCTAACAAAGTTCCAAAATTTGGTCTCAACTAACATATACATTAAATTTCCTTGTTCGTTCTCCATCAAAAATTTATATTCTTTTTTTTCATTTGACTTCAAATATTTTTTATGTTTAACTAAACCATAATCGATTGCTTTAAAGATTAGTCCAAATGTTGGAACATCATAGTCTAATATTTTAATATATTTTTCATTTGTTTTTACTATACCTATATTACCAGGATGAAGGTCACCATGAACGTATTTAGCTTTATGCATTAAATAGATGATGTAAGACATTTGGACCATCATAGAATAAATATGATGTATTTTTAATTTATTAATAATTTTGTTTAAAGATGTATCTACAAGAGTGTATATACGTCGAACACAAGTATTGCTTTCGTTTAGAGCAGTTATTTCTTTTATCATTTTAGGTGGAAATAGTTTTAGATTAAAAGCATATTTTTGTTTATGATTGCATTCATCAATAATATCGTATTCAATTAGTTCAATAAACTGGTCTGGATGTTTGTTTCCAAACTTTAAACAAAAATCAATTTCTCTCCAAATACTTGCTTTAAAATTTTTCTTAGCATCTTTATCCAATATATGCTCGATTTTAAGAGCGTATTTAACATTCTTTTTTTTTACTAAATAGACGGTACCGATCATACCATTGCCTAACTTCTTAATAATTTTATAATCATTCATTTAAAGTAGGATTATAAAAAATTTAATAACAATGATGGAAATAATAATTATAAGATCCGCCTGACTCTGACTTTTTGCTACAACTACAAGGAAATGGAGAAGCAGTTGCTCTACAAGAACAACTGTCTGGTTCTGGTTCTAATGCGGATGCAGGAACAAGTCGAGGTTGTTCTAACACAGGTAAATTTACAAAACATTCATCATATAATTGTTGTCCTTTTGCTTCACCTAATGTTTCAAAAAAATATCTTTTGATATGTCGCAAATCGATATATGTGTTTTTTTCTCGTTTATTTGCTGTTCCAAAATATGCAGGTAATTCAATGGCATGTGAGAATAAAAGTTCGACTGTGTCTGACCTTTGACTGATTCTTGAATATTCATACAAATTCCTATAAAAATCTGAGATGACACGTGTATGGTTTGAACCACCATAGAAAAAAGAGCAATCAGAAAGACCACCATAAAATCGTGTAGGTACTGATATTGGTTCGTGTTCAGCTGCATTTAATTCATCAACAATCCGTTCTCTTTCTGATTCATTCAGAACAGCAAAAAATTGTGCTTCAAATGGGTCTTCTAATACGCTTGAAGTTGCATTAATATCGTCTATAACTTGCTGTCTATTGGCTATAATTGGTATGTCGCCTGCCGTACTAAATGGTCTCATCATACGACCAATTGTATATAAATCCATAATACAAGCATTTATGTTTATAAAGAACAAAGAAATGTCGTCGTTTGATTTTAAAATTGCCAATCGAGAGTCAATCGTTTCTTCTATTGTTTCCATAATTAACTGTATAATGTCGGCATCTATGTGAATAAATTGTTTTAATATGTTACGACCTTTAAAATCTTCATTTCGTTCTATATATTCTTCCAAACGTCCTCTTGTTTTATATGATATTAATAATTCTAGGTCATCAAACAAATATTTTTTTATAAAATCTACATATGCGTCATATATTTTATTTCTATATTCAACTTTTTCTTTTGGTGTTAAGGTTTCATTCCTCATAATAAGGTCAATGGTTTGTTCTGATTCATCTTCAATTTCTTTCATAATTTTATGTATTACATCATCTAAGCGTGCGTCTATTGCGTGTGCTCTTAAATTATCAAATTCACATGCAAGTCGAAAATCTGGTGCGAAACAATTCTCAAATTGTTTTCTTATCAACATTATTGACGAACTTGATGAGAGCGCATTTGTAAAATTTGGTATAACTGATTTATCTTCTCTTTCACCATCATCAAAATCAATATTAGCAACTTGATCTTTGCCAGACTCAATAAAAAAATCAAATTTTGTGTTTTTATTTTTTTTTAGTAAAGAATACATAAAACTAGAAAATAATAATGTATTTATTTTGTCTGAACTTTCTGGATAAATAGTTGCTAGCTTCTTGACATGTGTTTCACCAAATAAATATATTGTTCTACCATTTAATCTCCATATCTCCAAAAAATCTGGTCCTATTATACATTCTATGTTTGATGGATTTGTTTCTAAACAATTAAATACTGGATTGTATCTATCTTTTAATGCATCTATAAATGTTACTTCAGCAATACATTCTCTACTGAGTCGTTGTGCTGTTTCAGCATCCAATTTTTGTAATTCTTCCTTTTGTCTTGATACTATTTTTTTATCCGATCGTCTTAGTCTAAGATCTTGTATTTCTCCAGGTGATAACCCTTTAAATGGATTTAATGAGTTCATTAATTGACCTTCTTCTGATATTTCATCAGGGACAAATGGTATTACTTGCGCTGGCGGTATATATGATGACGATGATGATGACGATGATGATGACGATGATAATGAACGCATTAATTGTGGTACAACAGACGAAGATGATGATGAACGAGACTGTGATGGAGATGATGATGAACGCATTAATTCTGGTACAACAGACGAAGATGATGATGAACGAGACTGTGATGGAGATGCTTGTACTGGTCCGGGTGCTGGTAGTATTGGTGGTAATGCTGGTAGTATTGGTGGTAATGCTGGTCTGGGTGCTGGTGCTGGTGGTAATGCGGGTAGTGCTAGTATTGGTGCTGGTTGAATTCTATTGTCTTTTTTACATGCTTTACCAAGACAACCACCACCACCGAATTGTATCGAAGTTAAATCAACTAAATTATTATTCATATATATAAATATATATAATAATTTAATAACAATAAAACAATTTTATTCTTTTACAAATGCTCTACCAATATCTTGAATCCAGTCTTTTTCGACTCTGTCTTTTTTATTATTTCGTTCTATAATAGCGTCTAATACATATGGTTTCATACCAACCTTTACCATCTCATGTCTCATACTTGACGTATCTTTTGGAAAACATGTGCCACCAAATCCAAATTTTCCATCTGGTCCGGGTACTTTAGTATGAGAATGTAATATTCTATCATCATTACACGCTAATCGTCTAACATTTTCATATTCAATATCTCTCAATTTACAATATTCATACATCTCATTACAAAATGATACTTTTACTGATAAAAAACAATTTTTAAACATTTTAATCATTTCTGCCTCTTTATTCGATACAAAATTTAAATTATTGTGTTTTATTCTCTCGTTATCATATGCTAATTGAAACAATCTACTCATATTTTCTTTAAATTTTTCATTTCTACCATCATCAAACAGTCCAAAAATCCAATCCTTATTTTCTATAAAATCATTTATATAATTTTTTTCTGTTAAAAATTCTGGCATAAAATAACATTTTAAACTATCACTCGTTCCAGTTGGTACAGTAGATCTTAAAACAATAAATCCATTATACTCCAAATCTTCTAGTTCTTTAATGACAGATTTTACAATTGTTAAATAACATGAACCATCATTTTGCATAGGTGTTGGAACACTTACAAATATAAATTCACATTGTAATAAGTCAATCATCTTAGTTCCAATTGGATTACACAATTCGGAATTGATGTCATATGACAAAATGTTTATGTCTTTGCATTTTAATTGATATGTTGCTTTACCAACAAATCCGTTTCCAATTATACCAATATTCATTGTATTTTATATAATATATTTTTTATAAAAAAATTGATTTTTTAATGCATTACTAAATTATTTTATATATAACATATATATACAATATAATGGATAAAGATATGGTTTGGCGAAAAAAAAATACTGATAAAATCGTAAATCATTACAAAATTCAAGCAAATAATATTGGCAAAAAGATGATAGATCCTCTTACTGGTGAAGTTTTTAGAAAAACTAATAAATCTCTTGATAAAGAAAAAATTAATAAACTTATTAGTATGAGAGTCGAAGCTAATCTAGACCAAAAAGCTCTAGCTGTCAAACTTAATGTACCTTTTTCAGAAATCAAAGATGCAGAAGCAGGAAAAGAAATCAAACTAAAGACATATAATGCAATCTGTAAATATGTCGAATAATTTTATTTTATAATATATTAATAACAATAATAATACTTAAAATGATCTCTTTTTATTGAACTACCTTCTTGCATCATTATTTGATGCATAGGACATTGTTCTTGATAAGGACAATTTTCATGATAAGGACAATGTCTTCTATGAGGATATTGAGTTCTATACGGACACGGATATCGTCCGATCGTTTGGTTCTGTTTCTCTTTTTCTCTCTCTTTCTCTTTCTCTTTCTCTTTCTCTTTCCTTGACTTCTCGTTTTGCTTTCTCCATTTCTCTATGAAATATTATATATTACAATTATAAAAAAATATTAGTAAAATGTAATAAATATAAACTATTTAATTTTTTTAATATATTTAATACATTTTTTAATCTGTTTGATCCTTTGTTTTACTTCATATGAATAATGATATGTGTATTTATTAGTATAATTGTTAAATTCATATAGTTTGGCGTATATAAGTTTCTGTAATAAATTATCTAAATATTCATTCATTAAACATAATAAATTGATATCTATTGTCATCTTATTTTCTTCTAAATAATCAATATCTGCCTCGATACATATTTTTTTATATTTCGTATGAATTCTATAATTGTTATCAAAAGAAATAGCATCTAATTTTTTTTGATAAATATTTTGCATATATGTATCAGATGGAAATGTATATATCATTATTATTGTTATTATTGTATATATAAAATAATAAATAGATTAATTAAATCAATTTTTTATACAATAGTGGTTATATCATCATTGATTAGTTTGATTTTAATAGCACCTTGGATTTCTATTCCATGCCCTACAATTATAATAATTTTTTTAAATATTTTATTCCAATGACTTAATTTAGATGATATATATAATCTTAAACCATCTGGATATTCATCAGTTGGTATTGAACTTATTTCACTAAATGTCTCGTCAAATAATAATACGACACATGGAGAAGTAAGAGCTAAAAATATATTTAGTCGTTGTTTTTCGCCACCACTCATTTCATTTGATGATTTATTTAAAAATTTCAAAACGTCGAAGTCATTTGCAGTTTCCATATTTTTGGATATAAAATGAGTGATTGTGTCTTTGTCAAATTTTGGCATAAAATCTGAGCTTTGTCTAACATAAAATATTAATTGATATAATTGCATTAGACTTAAATCGTGTAAATTAATATTATCCAACATGGCAGAACCAGAATTAATTTGTTGGACCAACGACCTGAATAATGTGGATTTACCAATACCATTAGGTGATTCCAAATAATATATATTCCTTTCAAATGTATATGACAGATTTTTTATCACATTCTCTGTCTCTTCAACATCCTCCTTGAATATATCCAACTTATAATTAAAATTTATATTGGATAATATCAGTTTTAGATTTGTTTTATTTATATTAACAATCTCATTGCCATCATATTTACGATTAAATTTATTAAATCCATCTAACATTTTATAATATGTTTCAATATACATAAACATTTTGAAACTTTTAATATTATCGGATAACATTGCGATCATCCATGACACGTTCATAAAATTTAAAATATTTTTTTTATTATATGCATCATCCACACTAAATGCCATCACTATCAATACAAATATTGTATTTAAAACTGATATAATTAATGTTTGATATTTGTGTTGTGTCAGCTTCTTAATTGTTTTATTGTAATTATATTTATAATTTGGTATAGCTCCTAATGATAATTTATTATAATTATAATATGGATTAGATAGATGTAATATTTCTAATGGTTTCGGTTTTCGATGTCTATATAATGCGTCATCTGTTATAATATTTAAAATATAAGAGCACAATATAATTAGAACAACAAGTATAAGATTAATATTAAAATTATTAATTCGAACAAGACTGATAATAATAGATATCATAGTACTCCAAAATATTGGAAATATTTTAATATAGTCCATTACATTATTGTATTCTTTCAAAAACAGCTCATACTCATCTTTATTTGTTCCAGGTATCTCAATATTACAACTATTATATGATAATTCTAATTCCAATTTCATTTTATGAGCTTTTAAATTTGACAAATTATATAATACTAAATTGCTTAAAAATTGTATGAACTGATTGATTATTAATGCTATTACAAAACTGCTGCCAAGAACATCTTTCATAAACTCTTCATTGTATAATATTTGCATATATGATGATATGAATGGCATAATTACCATCATGCAAGTATAAACATCAAATTTCCAGAGGCGTTTCAGAATAGTG
>Ga0114973_10002078_pt1 | contig 14709 bp, 17 predicted proteins | sample M_140807_MF_Meta_FD_87025 | JGI IMG/M metagenome (GOLD analysis project Ga0114973, IMG submission 87025) | Freshwater microbial communities from Lake Montjoie, Canada to study carbon cycling - M_140807_MF_MetaG | ecosystem: Environmental > Aquatic > Freshwater > Lake | place: Lake Montjoie... | reverse complement strand
TAATTATCAAAGTGAGATTTCTATGAAAGAAGTTCATAAAGGTGGTAAGTTTGAATCTGAAATGGAAAGTGTAATGGCTGACATTATTAAATTCTTAAAGAAAGAATACAAAACAATAACAGGCAATACTCTTTCTTTAAAACCAGTTGACGAAGTAAACATTTTTGTTCAACCAATTTCAAGAACAAGAACTGATCTTTCTATGTATCAAGAATTTGAAATTACTTCTCTTGATAAATCAGTTATTGCAATTGGACTTCCAAGTGAAGACATAACAAGAGAGATTACTAAGAAGTTTCTTTCTATGGGAAGAGAAAAAGCTAAGAAACCACAAAATGATAAAAGACCAGCAGAAAAGAACAAAGACTAAAATGAAATGGCTGTCTACCGACCAACAAAACAACAAATACAATCTGAAATTTTAAAATGTGGTAAAGATCCAGTTTATTTTTTAAATACATACGCTAAAATTTCTGATACACAAAAAGGTCCAATACCTTTTAGAACATTTGAATTTCAAGATCAAGTTCTAAAAGATATGAAAGACTATAGATTTAACGTAGTTTTAAAAGCAAGACAGTTAGGTCTTTCTACAATTGTTGCAGGTTACATTGCTTGGTTAATGTTATTTCATAGAGACAAAAATGTTCTTATCTTAGCAACCAAACTTTTATCAGCATCAAACTTAGTAAAGAAAGTTAAATACATTATTAAGAGTTTGCCAGATTGGCTGATGATTGCTGATGTGTCAATAGATAATAGAAACTCATTTGAACTTACAAACGGCTCACAAATCAAAGCCTCAGCAACTTCTGGCGATGCTGGTCGTTCTGAGGCTCTTTCTTTGCTTGTTCTGGACGAAGCAGCATTCATTGAGAACATGAAAGACCTTTGGACAGGTGTTTATCCTACAATGGCTACTGGTGGTCGTTGTATTGCCATTTCAACTCCAAATGGCGTAGGTAATTGGTTTCATCAAACTTACATCGATGCAGAAAGTGGAATAAACGATTTTCATCCAATAAAATTACATTGGACTGCTCACCCACAAAGAGATCAAGATTGGTTTGAAAAAGAAACCAGAAATATGTCAAAAAGAGAAATTGCTCAAGAATACGAGTGTTCTTTTAATGCATCTGGTGAAACTGTTATTGAACCAGATGATTTAGAAAGATTACATTCAAACTGTAAAGAACCAAAGCATAGAACTAACACAGATAGAAACTATTGGATTTGGAAAGAATTTAAATCAGACCGTTCTTACATACTTGTAGCAGACGTTGCAAGAGGTGACGGTAAAGACAATTCAGTATTCCACATAATTGACATTGACTCATTTGAGCAAGTTGCTGAATACCAAGGAAAGTTAAGTACAGAAGACTTTGCTAATCTTATAGTAACTGCTGGCAGGGAATACGGAAACTGTATGATTGTTGTAGAGAACAACAACCTTGGGTTCTCAGTAGTTGAAAAAATTATTGTAGCTAATTATCCAAACATTTATTACTCTACAAAAGGTTCTGGTGATTATGTAGATCAAGTAACAGCAGAAGGCACTTTAAATACAGTACCAGGATTTACAACTTCTCACAAATCAAGACCACTAATAATTGCAAAACTTGAAGAATTTATTAGAAATAAATCAGTAACAATAAATTCTTTAAGAACGATAAATGAATTAGATACTTTTATTTGGTCATTAGGTAGACCACAAGCAATGCAAGGATACAATGACGATTTAGTTATGTCACTTGCAATTGGTTGTTGGATTAAAGATACAGTATTCCAAACTAATCAAAGAGAGTTAGAATACCGAAAAGCTATGTTGACAAGTATCGTAAAAACTAATACAATGATAGATACAAAAATACCTGGTATGGCTGGCTACAATAAAGACCTATCAATTTCTGTAAACGAAGCAAAACAACAATACCAAAACTATTTCTGGGTTTATAAAGGATAAAAATGGCAGAACAAAATTTTAAGAACACAAAGAATCAAGACTCCGAATTATTTAAAAGATTAACTAAACTTTTCTCTGGTCCAATTGTTAACTACAATCAACCAGTTCAAAGCAGATACAGACGTAACCAAATGGATAAATTTGGTCAAAAGTTTGCATCTGCTGGTGGTTTAGAGTTTAAGAAATCTGCCTATAATCCATACGAAAATTTCTCATCTAAAATGATGGCAAATCAAAATCGTGCTGATAGATACATTGATTTTGATCAAATGGAATACATGCCAGAAATAGCATCTGCTCTTGACATTTATGCAGATGAAATGACAACATCTAATGAACTTAATAGTATGTTGAGCATCAAATGTGCAAACGAAGAAATTAAATCTATTCTTAGCACATTGTATAATAAAACATTAAATCTTGATTCAAATCTTTTTAATTGGTGCCGTAACATGGTTAAGTACGGTGACCATTTTCTTTATCTGGACATTGACGAAAGACTAGGTATTAAATCCGCTCTAGGACTTCCAGCAAATCAAGTTGAAAGAATGGAAGGTAAAGATCCATCAAATCCAAACTATGTTCAATTTCAATGGAACTCTGGTGGTTTAACTTTTGAAAATTGGCAAGTAGCCCATTTCAGAATTCTTGGAAATGATAAGTATTCTCCATATGGTACGTCTGTCCTAGATCCAGCAAGAAGAATCTGGAGACAACTTACATTGCTTGAAGATGCAATGATGGCTTATCGTATTACAAGATCACCAGAAAGAAAAGTATTCTACATTGACGTTGGAAACGTTCCACCACAAGATGTAGAACAATACATGCAAAAAATCATGACTTCAATGAAGCGTAATCAAATTGTAGACCAAAATACTGGTCGTGTTGATTTGCGTTATAATCCAATGTCAGTAGACGAAGATTACTTTATTCCTGTTCGTGGTGGACAAAATAATACAAAAATTGATGCACTTCCAGGTGGTCAATTTGCATCTGCTATTGAAGACGTAAAATACCTTAGAGATAAGCTTTTTGCTGCTCTTAAAGTTCCTATGTCTTACCTTATTAGAGGTGAAGGTGCAACGGAAGATAAAGCAACTCTTGCACAAAAAGACATTCGTTTTGCAAGAACAATTCAAAGACTTCAAAGAGTTGCAGTTGCAGAACTAGAAAAGATTGGCATCATTCACTTGTTCACTCTTGGCTATAGAGGGTCAGATTTAATTTCATTTAAACTTTCTTTGAACAATCCATCAAAGATTGCTGCTCTACAAGAACTTGAACATTGGAAAACAAAGTTTGACGTTGCTGGTGCAGCTACTGAAGGGTACTTCTCTAAACGCTGGATTGCTCAACACATCTTTGCATTATCAGACGAAGAATTCCTACGCATACAAAGAGAACAATACTTTGATCGTAAATTCTCTGCATCACTTGAAGCTGCTGGCGCACAACCACAAGGCGGTGCTGCTGGAGGTGGTGGAGGTGGTGGTTTAGGTCTTGGAGAACCAGAAGCTGGGCCAGAAGCAGGAGGTCCACCACCAGAGGGAACCCCACCAGAAGGAGGAGCACCAGCACCAGAAGAAGGTGGAGGAGAAGCACCAGAGGCTCCAGAAGCAACACCAGCAGCAGGAGAAGAAGGTGGAGGCACATTGTTGGCAGCACCATCAAAGAGAAGAGATGGTAAACCATTAACAACAACACCAGCTTCTAAAGGAAAGATGTACACACCAGCTAAATTTAGAGGTGGAGATAAGAGAGATCTCGGTGCTAATAAAAGAAGTCATTTAGCTTCTGGCGGTGGATTTACTGCAAGTGGTAGTGACAAAAACGTAAACAAAGGAAAACACGAATTAGACTCCTTGGTTAAAGATTTCCTTGGCATAAGAGAAAATAAAAACAATAACAACAATGAAGAAGAATTTGAACTATTTAGAATAGAGCGTGAAACTCGTCAATTAATCGAAAGTCTGGAGTCCAAAAATAATGGAAAGAATAAAGCTTAAACATAATAAGAAAAGAAACACCGCTTTTCTTTTTGAGTCTTTAACAAAAGAGCTTACAAAAGCAATTGTTGCAAAAGATGAAAAAAGAAAAGCTCTTGTCCTATCAATAATAAAAGAACACTTTAAAAAAGGAACGTCTTTAGCAAGAGAGCTAGATGTTTATAAATCTCTTTATGAATCTAGAGGACTCCCAAAAGAAACAGCAGAAAGAATGGTTACAGAAGCTAAAAGAGTTTATTTTGGTTTAAATCAACACAACATCTTCAATGATCAAAGTAGAATAATTAATGATGTAAATAGACAACTCGGTCCTGCTGTATTTACAAACTTTATGTCAAACTACAAAGACCTTGCAACAATTGCACAAATCTTTGATGAAGAAATTCCAATGAAATCTAGAGTTATTCTTGAGCAATACCTTGTAGAAAGAATCTCAACTGAAGATACTACACAAACTCTTAAACCAATTGACAATCTTGTTTACAAAGAATTCGTCAAAAAATTCAACGACAAGTATGGTACTGCACTTCTTGAAGAACAAAAGGAATTACTAACAAAATACATTGCATCTTTTTCAGATGGAGACTTTGATTTCAAGATTTATCTTAACGAAGAAATTTTCAGACTTAAGAATGTTGTAAAAAATTCAAACAATCTTAATGAAGGCACTCATAGAAAAGACATACTTGGTGTAATTGATGGAATTAAAAATTCACAAATAAATCATGAAGTTATTGAGAAGGTTCTTAAACTTCAAGGAATTGTTAAGGAAATTTCCTAATGTCAATTAAAATAAAAGTAAAAGATGATACAATGCCAGGTGCTCCAAAAGAGCCACCAAAAACTAAAGTTAATCTTGACATAAGAAAAACTTTAGATGGTAATTTTATTATTCAAGATCATCCTTACATTGACATTATACTTTCTCCATCAAAAGGAAGAATACTTGTTTTATCAAAGCTTTCAATGGATGATAAAACTTATTATACACAAAATAAGTATTTAGATTTTCTTTATAAACGCGGCGTAATAGATCCATCAACAATTCAAGCAGGAAACATTTATGCATCAATGGAAGCTGCCATTCCTCAAACAGAAGAAAAAGTAGATCCAATTGAAGTTATTATTTTTTCAACCGCACTGTTTATGGATAATGAAAGACCATCATTTGAATACGAAAGACAAATGAGAAGAGAACAAGACGATTACCTCACAGATCCAGAAGAAGAAGATTCTACTGAACTTGGAGAAGTACCTCAAAAAGCTCGTCAAGGTTCAATTGGTACTGCTGCTTACTCTATCAACAAACATTACAACATTGCTTATCTTGGAGAGCAAAAAGAGAAGAAATAATGTGGATTTTGTTTTTCATTCTTGCTTGTTATGGTTTAACCAACATCCTTGTTTATGGTTCAATACTTTCTTGTGTTAGACCAAATGAAGGACTATGGGGAGAACTTTTTAAATGTCCTATGTGTATGGGATTTCATGTTGGATGGTTTGTTGCTTTGATGATGAAACTATCTAGTTTAACAAGTATAGATCCAAACATAGTTGATGCATTCTTACTTGCTTGTTTATCCTCTGGGAGTTCTTATGTTCTTTGTTCATTATTTACCGATTTTGGAATTAATTTTAAAATCAATAAAGAAGAATAACAAAAATGAATCTAATTAGAATAGTTGGAGTTAATCATGAAAACTAATTTAACACAAGGTTTTTGGACAAGAAAGTGGGCATTGCAACCTGTAAGACTTTGTTGTAGAGGAAAACGGCTTGGCCGTACAAATTAAAAGGAAACATTTATTATGCAAATAACAGAATCAAGTCTTCGTAAAATAATAAAAGAAGAACTACAAAAAGTATTATTTGAAGGTACAGTAAATCCAAAACCAGAGCTACTTCCAAATGAAAAAAAAGGAACAGCTTATGGCTTGACACTACCTGTTTTAAAAATAGCAGGAGAAACATATAATTCTAACAATGGGGACCAAACCGTAATTGGTCGAGAGAATATTGTGCAGAGTATAGTTACTGGTCTTAGTAGATACTATGATCAACATACAATAAACACCTGGAAGAATTTTTTGCAAGGATTAAGCGAAAATGAAATGTGGAAACTTGAATCTGTTCTTTACCGTCATACACCACGAGGAGAAGCAGAATTTGGAAGAGAGCAAGCAAATTCTCCAGAAGCTGTAGAGAAAAGAAACAAGAGAGCTACTGATAATTGGTTAAAAACAGGTGCATTTTCATCAAACCCAAATAAATCACGCCCCAACACACGCATCACGCGCAGAAGGAGATAAAAGGAATTTAAAATGTCTAAATCATTGTTAAGAGAGTTTTATGAATTATGTCCAAACGGACTTTGTGAAGACATACTCACAGAGTCTGATAAACATTTTATAAAACAAGGTGGAATGATGTTATCTGGTGTTATTCAAAGAGCTGATGCTAGAAATGGTAATGGAAGAATTTATCCACATTCCGTTCTTTCAAGAGAGATGAACACATACAAACAACTTGTTCAAGAAAGAAGAGCATTAGGTGAGTTAGATCACCCAGATCAATCTGTTATTAATCTCCGAAATGTTTCCCATCTTGTTACAGAAACTTGGTGGAATGGAAATGATGTAATGGGTAAAATTCAAGTACTCAATACTCCATCTGGTCAAGTACTTAAAGAACTTATAAACGCAAACGTAAAGATTGGTATCTCTTCAAGAGGTACTGGCTCTGTTAGAGAAAACAGAGGCGAGACAATTGTTGAAGACGATTTCAATCTTATTTGTTTTGACATTGTTTCTGAACCTTCTACTCATGGTGCATTTATGTTTCAAGAGAATAGAAAGGTTGTCACAGAAAACAAACAAACAAAATTAAATAATTTAATTCAAGATTTATTAAAAAAATAAGGAGATAATAAATGCAACTTACTACAGCAAGACTCAAGCAAATCATCAAAGAAGAACTTGAGGCAATCACAAACGAAATGACAGACACAGACGAAGAAGTTGAAACAGTTGATGCAGAAATAGCATCACTTGAGCAACAACTTGCAGAAGCCAAAATGAAAGCTGCCAAAATGAAAAAAGACGAAAAAGGCAAAATGGCTGCTAAAAGAATGGATACTGGTAAAAGACCCGAACAAGCTGCTAAAATGAAAGGCAAAGGTGTCCCACAAGACCACAAAATGACATCATTAAAAACTAAAGGTAAATGAAATAAAAATAAAACCTAAGTTATAGGTTTTTTTCTGAAAGCGGTGCATTTTTATGTGCCGCTTTCTATTTATGTATGTATTGGTGAAAAATGAATTCAAATGATCTAAAGAAAACTCTTCGTCCTCTTGTAAAACAACTTGTAAAAGAAGCAATGCAAGAAGAACTAACAACTGTCATATCGGAGATAATTAAACAAACATCATCTGTTCAAATGGTAGAACAAAGACAAGTTCAACCACAAATGAATAAAAAGTTGCAAGAAGATAGAGCAGCAGACAAACAAAAACAAATCGAAGAAAGAAGAAAGAGATTGGAAGAGTTTAGCAAGAATTCTTTTGGTGGCATGAACCTTTTTGAAGGAACTACACCAGCACCAGCACCAAGAGATGTATCTGGTACAAAAGGTGCAGAGTCTGTTGCATCACCTTTAGCTGGCGTTGATCCTAACGATTCTGGTGTTGATATTTCAAACCTTCTTAGAATGACAGGTGGTTGGAGACAGATAAAGTGAAAAGATTAACAGAGCAGCAATTAAGAATAGTTATACGCGAAGAAATAGAATCTTATTTAATTGAAGAAGGTTTCGATTTAAAGTTAAGTGATAAATTTAGAAGAACTATTAATAATGCTATTGGAATTGCTGCAATGTTAGTAGCTGCTTCACCAACTGCTATAGCATTGGACGATTTTAGACAAACAACTGGTTATCAAAAAGAACAGGCAAATTCTGTAGATGAATTAGGATTAAAAGATTTAGATGGTATGGTAAAAAGTGAACTTGGTGATGAACAACCAGAGATTCTTAAAAACATGCAGGATTCATCCAGATTATACAAGCACTATATGGAAAAAGGAATCGATTTAGCTGATGAAGCAAAGATGAGAGAAATTGCAAAAAGAATTGCATTAAACCCAAAATCAGTTTCAAAAGAAGATAAATTAGCTTATAGTGCAAGTAGAAGCTTTAAATCTTTAAGTACTGCCGTTGCAAAAAACGAAAAATTAAAAAGCTTAGGGCCATTAAGTCAAAATTTATTAACTAAAGTCGATCCTGCAAGCAAAGAATCTCTTGAGCAATTAGGTAGAGATATGATTACAAACATTTCTAAAGATGAAAATGCAAAAGAGACATTATTAAATTTGTTTGTACAAGAAGTAAATTCTGATTTAAGAAGTGTAGGACAAGCTGTAGCATCTGGCTATACAGCAGAAGGGGAGCTTAAACCAACATCATATGGTATTGATGATGAAACAGCTTTTAAATTAGCAGCAGTTTATGCAAACATGAATGATATGTTACCAAATCAATCTGGTTATAGCTGGGTTGATGTTGATAAAGCTTTAATAGCAAACAAAGATAAGCTTTATAAAATAGGAAATGTTGATGCGGATCAGCATTGGAATTTAGATGCAAAACTACCACAAGTAGTTGCAGATAATAAAGTATTTACTAAAGATGATTTACAACAATGGACTAATGAATTATTGCCACAATACCAACAGAACATGTATACAGCAGAATACAAAGACCAAGGTACAGTAAAAGAAAACAAAGTTATTAAGTTAAGACAAAGACTAAATGAATTGAGAGGTGTTTATGTCTAAGCAAAATACTCACGTTAATGTGAGAGTTAAAGAAAAGAAAGGCGAACCATTTGAGAGAATGGTCAAAAGATTCTTAAAGAAAGTTAAAAAAGAAAGAATCGTAGAGCAAGTTAAAGACAGACGTTATTACGAAAAACCATCAGTAACAAAGCGTAAAGCTAAACTTGCTGGTATTGCAAAATGGAAAAAAGCTGAAGCTGAGAAAAAAAGAAGAGAATTAGCAAAAGAGTCTAATTATAATAAAAGATTCGATAAAAGAAAGGAAGATTAAAAATGTCACAGCAATATCCTTATGGTGTTGGATTACAGAATGTAGGTTCTTATCAAGTATCTGGTATTCCTTACGCTACCTCAAGTATCGCAGCACCTGCATCCTCTGGAACTCCTAGTGAGATTTCCTTCCCAGATGTAACACAAAGAATTGTGGTATCAAATGTTAATACAGCTTCTTCTTTAAGAGTTGGATTTTCAGCAAACGGTACAAAGGGAACAAATTACTTTATTATTCCTGCTGCTACAACTGCAACTGATTTTTCATCACAAGAATTTAGAGTTAAAGTATCATCAATATTCTTACTTTCTAATACAGCAACTCCAACAAGTGCTTCTGTATTAGCTGAACTTACAAACATAGATACAAATTTGTTGGCTAAATCTGGTCCAACAGGTCTTCCAAATTGGTCTGGATCTGTAGGGGTAGGTTAAAATGTCAAGATTTGGTTGGGCTTATGTAAGTGATGTAATTACTGGATCGGCTGCTGCTGCTGGTCCAACCAATTCTGTTCAATACAATTCTGGTTCTGGTGTATTTTCTGGATCAAATAATTTTACATTTAATCCAAGTACAAATACCCTAACAGTAGTTGGAACAATTTCCGCATCAGCTTATCTTGGCGTTTCTGGCAGCGGAGGAACAACAAGCCCAGCAGGATTAAATAAGTATTTACAATACAATTCTGGTTCTGCTTTTGGTGCTTCTTCGAATCTTATTTTTGATTATACAACAAACGAATTAATTCTAACTGGCAATGTTAAAGTAATAGGACAAGTATCTGCTTCTACTGCCATAACTTCAAGTGTTGGTAAATTTGATACAATCATATTAGGTAGAAGCAGTACATCATCTAGTATTTCGTTGAATTCTTCTCAACACATTATAGCCATTGATACATTTAATGCATTAGGGTCTGTAACTTTATCTTTGCCTAATGCTTCAACTTTACCTAGTGGAAAACACTATGTAATAAAAGATGAAGGTGGAAATGCTAATAATAGAAACATTATTTTAAGTTGTTCTGTATTTGGGCAAAGTATTGATGGATCAAGTATCCTAACTATTACTTCTCCTTATGCAGCAGTAAATGTTTATTGCGACGGAACAAGCAAATACTTTATTTATTAGAAAGTATCATACTATTTATTTTAACTATTCTAAAAGGAGAATAATAAAAAATGGCATATAAAGTTTCGTTTGGTAGTTACCAACATTCTGGTTCATTACAAGCAACAGTAGATATTACAGGTTCAACTACAGTTTCTGGTGCTGTAGGTAATTTCGGTACATTAACAGTAAGTTCATTCAGCCCAGCAAATATCAGCTCAACAAACATAACAGCATCTTCCAATATGTCTGCTTCAACAGCAAACTTTGGAACACTAACAGTTGGAACATTTAGCCCAGCAAACATTAGTACAACAACACTAACTGTTACTGGTGTTACTACACTAAGCGGTAACGTAGCTCTTGGTGATGCTCCAGCAGATGTTATTACTGTAAATGGTCAAATTACTGGTTCACTATTTGCAATCAACGGTGGTGCAATAAATGCTACTACAATTGGTGCATCTACTCAATCTAGTGGTAAATTTACAACACTAAGTGCTTCTTCTACGCTTGATGTTGGTGGAACCACTACTGTTCAAGCTCTTTCTTCATCAGTAGGCGTTTCAGCCTCTGTTGGTCAATTTGGAACATTAACAGTAACATCCTTCAATCCAGCTTCAATCTCAACAACTTCATTAACAGCAACAACTGGTTCTTTCACTACAGTTGCTGGTGGATTTGTCGATGCATTATCAAACAATAAACTTCCATATTGGAACGATACTGCTGGACAATTTGCTGATAGCTTTGTAGAAACAAACACAGTTAGCGGAACAACAACCATTTCTGGTTCTGGCGGTCTTATGACATACGGAACACTTAACGTAGTTGGTGGAGCAATTTCATCCTCAGTTGGTGTTTCATCTTCTGTTGGTCAATTTGGAGCATTAACAGTAGCAACATTTACTCCATCTACAATTAACACAACCACATTAACCGTTACTGGCATTACAACTCTAAGTGGTAACGTATTCCTTGGTGATGCTCCAGCAGATGTTATTACTGTAAATGGTCAAATAACTGGTTCGCTATTTGCAATCAATGGTGGTACAATTAATGGTACAACAATTGGTGCAACAACCCCATCATCAGTTCAAGCAACAACACTTTCAGCTTCATCAACCCTACAAGCTGGTGGCTTAGCATCTCTTAATGGTGGTGTAAACTCAACTAACATTTCTGGTTCTGGTGCTTTACAAGCTGGTGGTATTGCAACAATCGGAAACGGTCTTATAGTTACACTTGGTGGTGCTACAATAACAGGCACAGTAGCTGTTAGTGGTGCAATATCTTCTACAGGTAATATCACTTCAAATGGTACAATATCTTCATCACTAGGAGTACAAGCAGGATCTAACATTTCTGCTTTAAACGGCAGAGTTACCGCTCAAACACTTACAGCTTCAGTAGGTTCAACACTTGGAGCAACATTAGTAACTTCACTTTCATCTTCTGGAAACGTAATTGTTGGTGGTGATCTTACAGTTCAAGGTACAACCACAACTGTAAATTCAACCACACTTGAAATTACAGACAAGAATATCGTAATTGCTTCTGGCTCTACAACTTCACTTCTAGCTAACGGCTCTGGTCTTACACTTGGTAGCACAGGTTATCAATTCAACTTCCAAAGCTCATCAGCAGGAACATCAACTGATTTCTTCCAAGTAAGCGGTACTGCTGGTCTAACAGATTTCAAAGCTAAGACAGTATTTGCTACGGTAGATGGTAACGTAACACAACAAGTAACAAATCTTGGTGATGCAAACGGAACACTATCAGTAGGTATCAATTACAGCCAAGCAGATTTCACAGCACCACACACTTGGACGCTCCCAGCATCACCAAGCGTAGGTCAATCTGTAAAAGTCAAAGCTCCTCACAATTGCAACATCACTAACACATTAACTGTTTCTGCTGGTGCTAAGGCAATTGATTTTACTGGTAATACAACAGTAGTTCTTGCTTCACCAGATGCAGCATTAGAACTAGTTTATGTAGATTCTGCAAATAATCTTTGGAAGATCTTCTAATCCAAACTGATTGATTGAAGGGCGGTATTCTTTAGGGAATACCGCCCTTTTTATTATTTTGCATCTATTTATAAATGTAAGAGGATAAATAAATTAAAGATGGCATATAATCATTTTGGAACTGGCTCACAAGTAATAGGCGATTTAATTGCTGTTGTAGACCCACAACTAAACACAAAAATTGATTTTGAAGATGATACTATAAATTTAATAACAAGCGGCTCTACAGTATTGTCAGTAACTAAAGATGGAGTATCTGTAACTGGTTCATTTGTTGGTTCAACAGTTTCTGGAACAACTGCACAATTTACAACAATAAGCGGTTCAAATATCACAGGTTCTAACATTACTCTTGCTGGTGGTATGACCATAGCTGGAGCTTCAATTGTTGGTAAAATGTCAGAAAGAATAACTATGTCCTCTGCTGGAACTGGTTCTGTTACTTTTGATACTACTAATAATTCAATTTTTTACAACAATGGTCCAACTGCAAACATTACTGCAAACTTTACAAACGTTTCAACAACTGCTGACAGAGCAACATCTGTCACAGTTATTTTATCACAAAGCGCAACTCCAAGAATAATTTCCGCTGTTCAAATTAATACCATATCAAGTACCATAAATTGGGCAAACAATGTAATTCCAACAGGAAATGCAAACAAACACGACATATTTGGTTTCTCACTTATACGTTCTGGTAGCACTTGGGTTACTTTGGGACAAATGAGCACATACGGATAAAATTATGATTAGCAGAATTTCATCGTTTGCTGGTCCTATCTCATTCTTTCCATTCACAACAGGAAGCGTAATTGTGTCAACAGGACTTATTCTCAACTATGACATTGGCAACGCTTCGTCATATCCAGGAACTGGCGTAACTGTCACTGATCTTCAAGCCAGCAGTAATGCTACGCTCTTCAACACCCCGACATACTCATCTGGTTACCTCACGTTCAACGGCACCAACCAGTACCTCACGACCAACACCAGCCTCAACTCAAAGCTGTCCCCTGTGAACACATCAACGGTGATCTCCATATTTGCTTGGGTCTATCCCATAGACAACGGCGTTATTGTCCAAGAGCTTGGACAGACGACTCCAAATACTGGCTGGCATGACTCACAGATTGAGATGGTCGCTGGGACAATGAAGTTCTCTGTCTGGCAAAATCAGCCAGGATTTTCATCAACCATATCGACCCCACTAAGTGCCTGGTACTACGCAGGTTTTACATTCAACGGATCGGTCCTGCGAGGCTATGTCAACGGTGCGCTTGCCGTTACTTCCCCCACCATAACGCGATCAACACCCTACAACGATGGTGGAAACCTAGCATTACACTACGCCATCGCCCACGCCACCATAACAAACTTAGGCGACGGAACTTTCTCCAATATGCGACTTGGAGCTTTGCATGTGTATAATTCTGCACTCTCAGCAGAACAAGTCTTAACTAACTTTCAAGCTGATCGCAGCAGGTACGGTGTTTAATGATTTCAAGATTATCTTCCTTTGCAGGACCGTTATCATATAAACCAGCAACTACTTTATCTGCTGGTTTATTTAGAACAACTTATTCTGGCTATTTTAATGATGTTCCTTCTTTTTTTGCTACAGCCACCGCGACTGCGACAACTGTCCAAACAACGGTCATTGAAGAGCCAATTTCGGAAGACGGCAATAGCTTCAGCATGCAATGGCTCGGATACTTCGTGCCTTCCACAACAGAGACATACACTTTCTACTTGAATTCTGACGATGCATCTTACATGTGGATAGGAAACAACGCAGTCTCTGGATTCTCAACAGCCAACGCAACTGTTAACAACGGCGGTCTTCATGGTCTAGTTGAAACGTCAGGTACAGCCGCTCTCACAGCTGGCGTCTACTACCCAGTCAGATTTCAATACGGTGAGAACGGTGGGGGCGACGCCATGTTTTTCAACTACTCGACCTCGACAATCAACAAAACAACCAATGTTACTGGTAGAGTTTTTTACAATTTAGTAACCCAAGGATTTTAAAAAAATAAACTATTTACAGTTATAATGGCAAGACCTAGAAAGAAAAAAGATGATACTGCTTGGCAACAGCCAGCAACGCCTCCACCTCCCTTATTTACAGGCGAGAAAGAGCGCAACCTTGTTAAACAGGTCAATGACGAACTCATCGAGAGAGTCATTGGTCAACAAGTATTATATTATTCAATAGATGTTGAACGTTCCAATTATCATCCTCTTTATGGTGAGGCAATAAATAAAACATTTTTGCCACCAGTAAGAGTTTATGCCCTTGTAAAATTTGATGGTATTAAAACAACAGCAGAAGATTCGTTTGGTTTAGATAAATCAACAAAATTAGAAATTCATTTTCACAAACGTAGATTAATAGAAGATCAAGATCTATATGTTCGCGAGGGTGACTTTGTAATGTATGGTGATACTTTCTACGAAATAGTTGGCCTACAAGAGCCAAAACAAT
>Ga0114973_10002076_pt1 | contig 14723 bp, 12 predicted proteins | sample M_140807_MF_Meta_FD_87025 | JGI IMG/M metagenome (GOLD analysis project Ga0114973, IMG submission 87025) | Freshwater microbial communities from Lake Montjoie, Canada to study carbon cycling - M_140807_MF_MetaG | ecosystem: Environmental > Aquatic > Freshwater > Lake | place: Lake Montjoie... | reverse complement strand
GGCCGTTGCCTTGCGTCCTTCCCAGTCAAAGAGAGTCTCGGAGCTGAAGCAGGCGGGCCCGGATCGACGCGGAACGATTGAGAAGAGCAGTATCCATGAACCCGATTCTACGCGGCCGCGCCCCGGCAGAGAAGCCGAGTCGCTCCCGGCCGGGTATCACATCCGGCCGACGCGATTGCCCGGGAGCCGGCGGATGATACGCCGCATCTCCAGCACGCCGATCGTGGAGAGCACCTGCGACGCGGCAAGGCCGCTGGCGGCCACGACGCCGTCGATGTCAACGGACGACGGGCTGCCGGAGGCATCAACCGCGGCGAGCACTTGTTGCTCGATGTCGCCCAGTTGCAGTTCGGCAGGCGATCGGACGGCGCGGCCATCGGCTGAAGTGGACGTCTCAAAGAGGGGGCCGAGTTCTTCGAGAACGTGATCCACGCTCTCGACCAGCGTGGCCCCGTCGCGGATGAGCCGGTGGCAGCCCCGGGCAGTCCGGCAGTCAACCTGCCCCGGCACGGCAAACACCTCGCGGCCCTGTTCGCCCGCGAGCCGGGCGGTGATCAAAGCCCCCGACCGCTCCGCCGCCTCGACCACGATTGTGCCGAGCGCGAGCCCTGAGACGATCCGGTTTCGCTGCGGGAAAGCCCCGGCGTGCCCCTCTGCCAGCGGTGGTGCCTCGCTGAGAAGTGCTCCGTGGCTGATCACCTCCGCGGCGAGGTCGGCGTGTTCCGGGGGATAGATGTTGAGCACGCCGGTGCCGAGCACGGCGATCGTACGGCCGCCAGCGTCAATCGCTCCGCGATGCGCCGCGGCATCGATGCCGCGGGCCAGTCCGCTCACCACGGTGTAGCCAGCCCGAACGAGGCCGCCGGCGAGGTGCGAGGCGATTCGCTGGCCGTAGGGAGAGGGATGGCGCGAGCCGACGATCGCCACGGCCAGGGCATCGCAAGGCTTCAGTTCGCCGCGGACGAAGAGCAACCCCGGCGGGTCGTCGATGCGGGAGAGAAGTCCCGGGTAGCGATCGTCTCCCTCGACCAGCACCGCGACGCCACCGCGGCGGCATTCCGCGAGCACGTCGGTTGCGATCGGGCTCGTGGCGAGCGCGGAGATCGACGCCGAGAGCTTTGGGCCAATGCGGCCCACTGTGGCGATCTCCTGCGGGGTCGCCGAGAACACTCCCTGCGGCGAGCCAAAACGCTCGAGCAGCATCCGGCGGAGCCTGCTGCCGATTCCCGGCACGCATGCGAGCCGGACATGGTTGAGGAGTTCGTCGTCAACGACGGGAGAGAGGGCGGACATCACGGCCTCGCGTGAGATGTGTACGGATGTACCCTTTATAGCTCGCGCGCGGAGGGGGCGTCAACCATTCGCTTGTGCCGGCCGTCGGCCGGCTCTCGAGCCCCAGGTTGAAAACCTGTGCACTTCGCTGCGCTGGCGGCGGGCGTCAGCCCGCTGCGACTTTCAGTTCGGCCAGGTGCTGGGCCGTGTTGACGAGCCGGTCCCAGTTTTGCTCGACGTACTCGGGCGGCCCGCCGATCTGGGCCACCACCTGCGCCACCTCCTCGGTGGGCACCATTTCAATCGCATCCCACGGGCAGACCTTGAGGTCGTAGGGATTCGACTTCTTGCCAGGAATGTGCACGCAGACCTCGCAGCCCACGCACCGCTCGATGTCGATCTCGCACCAGCTCTGGAGGTTGTGGAACTTGTCGTGCTGCTGCACCTTCACGATGCAGTCGACCGGGCAGACCTCAAGGCACGACTCGCACCCCGTGCAGTTGTCGGCGTTGATGACCGCCAGTTCCTTCGGGAGCTTTTTGCGGGGTCCGGCTTTGGCCATGGTGGGAGCAATCGGTGGGACGGATGGACATCCTGCAGTCAGATCATCCTAGCCGGCACGCCCGGCGCGTCAAAACCGGCACACCCCGTCCGGTCAGGCGGCCCGGAGGAACGGCGGAGCGGCGGCCACGTCGGGGCCGGCAAACTCGTAGCCAAACCGCTCGATGTCCTCGGCGAAATGGTCGCGGACGAGGGCGGCGAGGCGGTCGGTGTAGTAGTCGCGGTAATCGCCCCGGGTGCTCATGTTGGCCTGCCCCAGGTCGGCGTCGATGCCGATGCAGCGGCAGGCGTGGTCGAAGTCGGAGTGGAGCGATTCGTAGCGGCCGAGGAAGTTGACGATCACGTGGCCACGGCGGTCGGCCACCATCTTTGTCTGCGAGATTTTGCCGCGGCCGATCTCGTAGCGGACGTAGGCCTCGAAGTCGGGCAGTCGGGCCGTGCGGCGCCGGCGATGACTGACGTGCCCGGAATGCCCTTCGGCGTCACGTAGAAAGTGATAGTAGGAGACGAGCAGATCCCACGGGTTGCGGACGAAGGCGAACGTGAACAGCGACTCGTACGTCCCTGCGGGCAGGTTGCGACGCAGTTCAGCGGCCGGTGTGTGCGGCCGAAACTTCCGCAGCCGATACGGCGCATAGTGGTTGACATGGATGCCGATCTTCGCGAGGCAGCGGTTGGCCCAGTAGTTGCCCGTGTGGTCGGCGAACCTCCAGAGCGCGTAGGCCACGCTCGAGCCTCCCGTCTTGGGCACGTGGACGAACGCGAACTTGTGGCGGTGCGAGATCAGCATGCGGTGTCCCCGGCGGGCCGCGGAGAATGGCGAAGCGGGGGCGTCGCCGCAAGGCCGGTTCAGTCGCACAGGTTCTCAGCCTGTGTCCGGTCCGCGCGCTTCGGGGCTGCCCGTGCCCCGTCGCCGGACGTTCGCGTCGGCCCTCCAGGCCTCCGCTCTCTCGATGCTGACTGCGCTCCGCCATCCATGGCTGCGCTGGTCAGCAACGCCGACTCCCGGGGCACGGGCAGCCCCTCGCTTGCTGCACGCCGCTCGTGAATCCAAAAAGCCCCGAGCGCCAGCGAGGGGATGCACGGCATGAACTCGGCTTGAGCCGTAAGGCCGCGGGCGGAACACGTGGGATGCGGTGTCTGATGGCGGTTCGCCCCACGCCTCACGGCGTTGGGCTTGTACGACAGTTCAGAAAGCCGACCGGCCGTAAGGCCGCGGGCGCACCACGCGAGGGCTCCGATCCTTCCGACCGGCCGTAAGGCCGCGGGCGCACCGCGCGAGGGCTCCGATCCTTCCGACCGGCCGTAAGGCCTCGGGCGTCCCCCCACGGAGGGCTTGTTCCAACTGACTTCAGACGCACTCGCCGCGGACGAGGTCTTCGGGCGTCTGGCGGGCACGGACGAGGCGATGCTTGCCGTCGTCGACGAGCACCTCGGCCGGCAGGGGCTTGGAGTTGTAGTTGCTCGCCATCACGAATCCGTAGGCGCCGGCGATCTCGATCACCAGCAGGTCGCCCGCACCGGCCGCGGGCAGCGGCCGTGTGGCCACGAAGCCGCCGTCGGTCTGCGTGAAGATGTCGCCCGACTCGCACAAGGGGCCGCCCACCGCCACCTCTTCGAGGCCGCCGACATCGCCCTGCGGGCAGATGCTCATCGGGTGGTAGGAGCCGTAGAGCACGGGCCGCGCGAGCGTGTTGAAGCCGGCGTCGACGAGCAGATACTTCCGCGTGCCCTGCTTCTTCACCGCCCGCACCTCAGTGATCACGAAGCCGCTCTCCGCGGTGAGATACCGGCCCGGCTCGATCTCCAGGCGGATGCGATGGCCGAAGCGGTCCTCGAGCCGCTTGCGCGTGGCGTCCCAGAGCGTGAAGTAGCCGGAGAGGTCGGCGTGCACCTCACCCGGCTTGTAGGGCACGGGCAGGCCTCCGCCGGCGCTCACCATGGTGAGCGACCGCCCCACCTCGATCGCCACGCGCTCAAGCGCCTCAGCCACCTCGGCAAGGTGCGCGAGATCGGTACCGCTGCCGATGTGCATGTGGAGGCCGCTCACCTGCAGGCCGGCCCACTCGGCGCGGCGGAGCACGTCGGGAATCTCCTCGTGCCAGATGCCGTGCTTCGAGCCCTCGCCGCCGGTGTTGGTCTTCTGACTGTGGCCGTGCCCGAAGCCGGGGTTCACGCGGAGCGTGATCGACGCACCCGGCATCCGCTCTGCCAACTGCTCGATCATGTCGGCCGAGCCGCAGTTCACATGGATGCCGTGCTTCACGACGGCGTCGAGGCTCGCTCGGTCGAAGATGTCGGCCGTGTAGACGATCGGATGAGCCGGCGGCAGGCCGTCTGCTCCGGGCGTGTGTGCGGCATGTGGGGTGTAGCCCGCGGCGAGCGCCCGATGGATCTCACCGGTGCTCACGGCATCCACGAGCACGCCCTCGCGGCGGACGACGTCGAGCACCGCCAGGTTGGAGCAGGCCTTCTGCGCAAACCGGACGGTATCCCACGCGGCAAGATCGCGGCAGCGGCGGCGGATCATCTCCGCGTCATACACATAGAGCGGCGTGCCATACCGCTCGGCGAGTTCAGCAACACTCACGCCGGCGATCTCGCGGCGGAGCCCAGGGACAGACGATGCGATCATGTCAGAGAAAGCGAGAAGAAGAGAAGGTTAGGGGGCGATGGCGGGCGTGTTGTCTTTCTCGATCGGTCGCGGCTGGGCCGGCCGCAGCGGCACCGCCGGGCGAACCCGCGGCGACTCCTGCTGCATCGCCGTGCTCGCGGCGACCGTCTGCAGCGCACCGGCGTCGGCCGAGAGCCTGAGCGTCAGGCCGCGGTCGATCGGCTTTACCGAGAACTGCACCTGCGTCGAATCTTTCTTCGCAGCCTGTTCAGCGACGTCTCCAAGCGCCTCGCCCTGCGGGTCTTCGGGGCTGAAGGCCTTCATCATCTTGGCCGCATAGCCAACCATGGCGGCGAGCGAGGCATCGACGCCAGCAAACGGCGCCGCTTCGGCCACCGGCTTGCCGCCGGCCGCCAGTGCCGCGGCCAGCCGCTTCTTCACATCGCCGCCGGTGAGGAGATAGGCGTGGTCAGGAGTGACGGCGAGCGTGAGCTTCACGCTCTCGCCCAGCCGTTCGGCGGCGGGCGTGCCCGACACATCGATTGTGATCTCGTGGAGCGTGGCCGCGCCTTCCTTGCCCGTGTCGAAGGCCGCCTTCACCTGCGGCGGCAGCGCGTCGGCCTTGCCGAGCCGTTCCTTGACCTGCTTCTGCAGGGCGGCGCCGTCCTTCACCTTCATGCCGACCGTGACCGACGGCAGCGGGCTCGTGCTATCGGCGGCGCTTGTGTCGACCGTGAACCCCGTGTCGATCGTGCCGGTGTCGAGCATCGCGGCCACGAGATCGCGGACGAGGCTGGCGACGACGCGGCTGGGCGGATCGTCATCGGCCTGTTCGAGTGCCTCGTCGAGGCCGGCCCGCACCGCCGCCCGGCCCTCGGCGGGCACATTCACGACATAGTGGCCGCGAAGGGCCGCCTGCTTGCCGTCGGCCGTGGCCGGCGATGCGATCGTCGAGGCGGCCTTGCCGGCGTCCTTGAGCGACGCCACGGCGGCAGCATCCGCCTTGAGGACGGTGGTGATGTCGAGGTGGACGTCGTCCTTCTCGGTGTCGATGGCCAAGCCGAAGAGCAGCTTCTCGACGTCCTCAAGCTTGTCGATGCCAATCCGCAGCAACCGGTCGTCCATCGGCTGCCCCTGGGCGGCCGCATTGCGGGACGCCTCGTCGAGCAGCGCCTTGAGCCGTTCCCGCATGTCGCCCGGCATCCGGCTGGGGAAGAGTTCGATGGCGATCGAATAGTCCTTGGACAGCGGCTCGATGATCGTGAGCGGATCAGCGACGTCGAGTGGCGAGCCCGGCTGCGAGAGGATCGCCCAGCCGTCCCGTTCCGCGATCTCGAGCGGCGGCGCGCCCGGCGGGCTGATTCGCCGCACACCATCGACCTCTTCAACGGGGCCGGTCATGCCCTGGATCGCGCCGAGCAGTTTGTCGAGATCCTTCACCGGCACGACGGCGTGGGCCGTGGGCAGCGGCCCGCCCTCCGTCGTGATCATGATGCCGACCGGTCGCTTCACGTCGAGGCCAGCGAGGCCCTTGCCCTGCGTGGCCAGGAGGATGAACGACTCTGCGAAGCCGGCGAGGGTGGGATTGCCCACCTGTTCGCCCACCCAGGTGAGCTGGCTGCGGAGGTCGGCATAGGGATCGATGGCCACGACGGCGATCACCTCGGGCTTGTCGGCGGCGCGGACGGCGGCCGAGCAGGCGATGGCCAGAATGCCGGCGATGGCGGCACGGCGGCGAAGAGCGAAGCGGAGGCAGGAATGCATGAAAAACCTCGGGCGGTGCCGGAAGTGAAACCGGTCGTGAAAACGGATCTGACAGTTTATCAGAAGGCTGCGAAAACCTGTATTCTTGCGATCCACACAAACAATGCAGCCTCCGCACTCGCACTCCGGGCCCGACCTCGAGACACTCCTCCGGTCGCGGCCGTCGCCGCGGCTTCGGTTGCAGGGTTTGCTTTATCTCCTGACGTGCCTGACCACGTTCGCAGCCGGCGCAGCCGGCTGGCAGCCGCTGCTCTTGGGCCTCGACGAGATCGGGCCCGACCTCGCGGCCCACTGGCCCCGCGGCCTGGCCTATGCCGCTGCCGTGATGGCCGTGCTCACGGCACACGAGGCGGGCCACTTCATCGCCGCATGGATCCACCGCATCCCTGCCACACTCCCGTTCTTTATCCCGGTGCCAGTCCTGCTCACGGGCACCCTCGGTGCCGTGATCGGCATGGAGGGAGCGCGGGCCAATCGCCGCCAGCTCTTTGACATCGCGGTGGCCGGCCCTCTCGCCGGGCTCGCAGTGGCCGTGCCGCTGTTGGCACTCGGGTTCCTGACCGGCGGCGGCCCCGATGCCGACACCCCCTTCGCCATGCCGCCGCTGGCCCGTTGGGTGCAGTCGCTGGTACGGCCCGACCTGCCCGCCGATGCCGGGGTCGCCCCCAATGCGCTCTTCATGGCCGGCTGGGTGGGATTGCTCGTGACGGGGCTCAACATGATGCCGATGAGCCAGCTCGACGGCGGACACATCTGCCGTGCCGTCTTTGGCCAGGCCGGCAACTGGGTGGCCCGAGGCGTGCTGCTCGCGTCCATGGCGGCGGTCATCGTGACGGGACAGTTCAACTGGGTCGTGATGCTGGTGCTGGTGACTCTGATGGGGGTCGATCACCCGCCGATCGCCGACGACGGCCGGCCCCTGGGGACGCTGCGGACGGCCCTCGGCCTGGCGGTCTTGGTGATCCCGGTGCTGACGTTCATGCCCGAGCCGATGCGGCTGGAATGACGGCCATGTACCGGGAAATTGCCCCGAGCCGAACCGTAGGCTATCCCTGAACGTACTGCGGATGTCGCCGGCGCGGCCGGCAGTCTGTCGGCACGCCTTCTTCCGTTGGGGTTTTTCATGGCCGCGCGTCGTCCGTCCGATCGATCGTCTGCTCGCCGCCGAGCCGCGGCCACGAGCCGCTTGAGGCTCGAGGCCCTCGAGCCGAGGCAGGTGTTCGCGCACTCGATGGTGGCGATCGGTAGCGACATCGGCCCGGGGAGCAGGCCGCTGATCCAGTTGGTGGAGGCGGAAACCGGTACGGTGGTCGCCGAGACGCTCGCTTTCGAGGAGGCTTTTCGCGGCGGCACACGGTTGGCCATGGCGAACGTCGACGGCCGTCCGGGCAACGAGATCGTCATTGGATCGGGGCCGGGGCGGGTCGCCGAGATCTGCGTGTTCACGATCGATGGCGTGGAGGAAAACACCACGCTCCGCGAACTGCCCGAGTTCCGGCTGCGGCCGTTTGGCAACTCGTATTTCGGCGGCATCGCGGTTGCGGCGGGCGAGGTCAACGGCGACAGCCATGCGGACATCGCCGCGGCGAAGTCGCGAGGCTCGGAGGTGAGCGTGTTCCTCTCGCCGGCGTTTGGCGGCTCGATTTCCCAGACGCCGTACCAGACGTTCGTCCCATTCGGTGGCGGTGCCCTCGGCGGGGCGGCGCTTGCGTTTGCCGACGTCGGCACGTTCGTCAATGGTTCGCTGGTGGACGGCACGAAGGCCGATGGCCTGGCCGAACTTGCGGTCGTCAGCGGCACGGGCATGAAGCCGGTGGTCAAGATCTACGATCTCTCTGGGGCGACAGCCCGCACGGTCGACAGATTCACGCCGGTTACGCCAGCGCTCGTTGGCGGCATGTCGGTGGCCGCGGGCCGCTACGACGCCAACCAGATCGACGATGTGATCGTGACGAGTGGCAGCGGCGGGCCGGGCACGGAGATCTACGACGGCACGGTGTCGGCGGCGGCGAACGCGAAACTGGCCAGCTTTGCCGCGTTCGCGGGCTCTGCGACTCCGAAGGCGGCGGCCTTTACTGCCCCCGTGGATCGCAACGGCGACGGGCGGATCGACGGCTTCGGAGAGGTGCAGGGGCTCTCCGGCGGTGGCGGTGCGGCAGGGCTTGCCTTCCTCGGCCAGTCGGGGGCTCGGACGAACCTGTTTGCGAACGTGAAGGGGCCGCAGCGGGCCGCCTCGGCGCGGACATCGTACAGCGACTTCCAGACGACGCTCTCCGGCATCACGTATCGGGTGATCAAGCCCGGCACAGGCGCCACGCCGAAGGTTGGGGACAAGGTGACGACCCACTACACCGGCTGGCTGACAGACGGCACGAAGTTTGATAGTTCCCGCGACAAGAAAACGCCGTTCTCGTTCACGCTCGGCCAGGGCCAGGTGATCAAGGGCTGGGACGAGATCGTCGCGAAGATGAACGTGGGCGAGCGGGTGACGGCGATCATTCCGGCGAGTCTCGCCTACGGCTCAACGGCGCGGCCGGGCATCCCGGCGAACTCGACGCTCGTCTTCGACATGCGGCTCCTGTCGGTGGGGTGACGCCGAAACGTAGGTGCAGGTTGGTAACCTGCACTCAAACAGCGGGCGGCGGAGCGCATTCCGCAGGCTGCCAGCCTGCGGCTACTCCCATCCGCCTCACCGGCGGGTGATCGTCACCTCGATCTGGCCGTCGTTGTCGGCCAGCTGCGTCCAGTCGTCGTCGCACCGCAGGAAGAGTTGGCCGTCGCACGGGGCCGTGAACTCGGCGGTGGCGCCCAGCGGGATCGGTGGCGAGAGCGTGTATTCGTGGAACACCGTGCCCACGAGCCGGCCATGCCCCGCGTCACCGTCGGCATCGCAGGGCGAGCCCGCCTTCGCGGTCCGCCACGTTCCGGCGGCCTCGATGGCGTAGGTCGCACCCGCCTCGACCTCCACGCCGGCCGCCTGCCAGCCGGCTGCCGCCTTCACCCGCGTCGTTTCGTCGGAGCCCGACGCGAGCGGCCGAGCCCTCGCCTTCCACGGCCAGGCGACGAGATCGGCACGGTAGCCATTGCCCACGGTGGCGAGGAACTGGTCGTATTCGAACGACACCTCGCGGGCCACCGGCCCATACACTGATTCGAACGACACGCCTAGCCGCCCCTCCATCAGGGCCACTGCGAGCGGCCGAAAGCGATCGGCGTAGTTCGGGTTGTAGGCGAGGAGATGGCAGAGGGCCCAGCGCCAGGCGTAGTCCTGCCACGTGCCCGCGGGCTGGCGGCCGGGGCCAGCGATGTCCGCGAGCGACCGCTTTGGGCTCGTGTTTTGCAGGTAGCCCATGACCAGAGGATCGATCTGCACCGCCATGTCGCCATCGCGCCAGTGGTTGCCCAGTTCGGCGACGCCCTCGGAGAGCCACGTTGGGCCGGTCGAGCCGAACGTCACGTGGCAGAAGCCATGCACACACTCGTGCTGAATCACGCCGTGATCGGCACAGGAATAGAGTTCGGCGCGGCGGTTGGGGCCGAGCGACGTGTTGAAGCACACCCCTTCGCGGCGGCGGATCTTTTCGATGCCCATCGGTTCTTTCAGGAGGCCCCGTGGCCACACTGAGAGATCGCGAACGATGAATCCTTCGACCACACCACTCGACTTTCGCCCAAAAAACTTCTCCAGGAGACCCACCATCCGTTCAAGCTTGTCGCGGATCACCGCCCACTCGCGGTCGGAGATGTCGGTCAGAAAGGCGAAGTGCGGGGAGCGGACCACTCGCGGTTCGCTTGGCGGTGCGTCGGAGAGCGAGCGGTACTTGTTCTCGAGAGCGTCGTCGCCCGTGGCGACCACGGCCTTCGCGGCGGGATTCTCAGCGACGATCGCCTGGGCCACGAGGTCTCCCGTGTCGAGTCGCACTGCCTCGAGTCGCGAGATCGTTGCCCCGGGTTCGAGACGCCTGAGATCGCGGCTCTCGAGCATCGTGCGCACGTTGTCGGCAAGCGGGCAGAAGACCACCGTCTTCTTCGGGAACGGCTGGCCGGCGGGCAGTTCGACCGCGAGCCGGGTGCGGCTCGCGCGGAGCACGCCGGCCGTGACCACGCAGTCGGCCGTTTCCTTGGCCACGGGCTCTCCGTGCGGCCAAGCCACGCCAATCGTCGCGTCGTCGGCATCAACGACCACGATCTCGGCGACCTCGCCGTCGATGACGCCCCGACCCGACAGCTGCATGCGCAGCCGCACGACCTGCCCCGGCTTGAGCTTCGCGGGATCGACGGACCCGGTGATCTGCACCTCGGCCGGAAACGCAAGCAGGCGGCCGTCAGCGAGCGGCACGCCCTGCTCGCCGGACTGCTGGACGCGCACCTCGTGGCGATCACCCGCGCCGTCTCGAATCGTGAGCCGCGGGCCAGTCACCGCCTCGACCGTGCCCGTGAGCGAGAGCCGCTCGACGATCGAGACCTGGGCGACCGCCAGGCCGGCGAGGGCCATGCAGAGGCCGATCGCCACGGCGCCCCGCGTGTTTATAATCATGCGGCGGCGGCAGCCTGACTCGTTGACGCTCATTCCCGACCCTTCCACAATCAGTCGATCGCCCGCCCCGCCTGCCCCAAGGAGGATTCCCGATGCACGCCCCCACCAACTTCGTGGAACTTGAGGATGCCGAGGTCTGGTCCGCCATCGCTGCCGAGCAAGTGCGGCAGCAGGAGGGCCTCGAAATGATAGCGAGCGAAAACTTCACGAGCCCGGCTGTGATGCAGGCCGTGGGCAGCGTGCTCACCAACAAGTATGCCGAGGGCTATCCCGGCCGGCGGTATTACGGCGGCTGCGAGTTCGTCGACAAGGTGGAGGATATCGCCCGCGACCGGCTCAAGGCTGTCTTCGGCGCCGAGCACGTCAACGTGCAGCCCCATTCCGGCAGCCAGGCCAACGCGGCGGTGTATCTCGCCGCGATCCAGCCGGGTGACACCGTGCTGGCCTTCGACCTCGCCCACGGCGGCCACCTCACGCACGGCATGAAGCTCAACGCTTCGGGCGTGTTCTACAAGTTCGTCCACTACGGCGTCCGCCGCGACGACTGCCGGCTCGACTTCGACCAGGTGGCCCGGCTCGCCCGCGAGCACAAGCCGAAGCTGATCGTGGCCGGGGCGAGCGCGTATCCCCGCGAGATCCCCCACGGGAAGTTCGCCGAGATCGCCCGTGAGGTGGGGGCGAAGCTGCTGGTGGACATGGCCCACTACGCGGGCCTCGTGGCTGCCGGCATCCACGACAACCCGGTGCCCGTGGCCGACTTCGTCACGAGCACCACCCACAAGACGCTCCGCGGACCCCGCGGCGGGATCGCGATGTGCCGCGAAGCCCACGCCAAGGATCTCGACCGGTCGGTGTTCCCCGGCCAGCAGGGTGGCCCGCTGATGCACGTGATCGCCGGCAAGGCGGTGGCCTTCGGCGAGGCGCTGCGGCCCGACTTCAAGGTGTATGCCAAGCAGGTGGTGGCGAATGCGAAGGTGCTCGCCGAGGCCCTCGCCTCGGGTGGGGTGCGGCTCGTCAGCGGCGGCACCGACAACCACCTGATGCTCGTAGACGTCACCCCGCTTGGCATTGGCGGCAAGGTGGCCGAGCAGACGCTCGACCGCTGTGGGATCACCTGCAACAAGAACATGATCCCCTACGACGAGCGGAAGCCGATGGATCCCTCGGGCATCCGGCTTGGTACGCCGGCGCTCACCACCCGCGGCATGGGCGGCGACGAGATGCAGCGGATCGCCCAGTGGATCCTGCGGGCGCTCAAGCACACCGATGACGCCAGCGTGGTGGAGACGACCCGCCGCGAGGTGGCCGAGCTCGCCGAGCAGTTCCCGGTGCCGGCCGCGCGGCTCCAGGCCGGAGCCGAGGCGGTGGCCTGACGTAGCACAGGTTGTCAACCTGTGTGATTCCAAAACCGGCTGCCTGAAGTAGCACAGGTTGTCAACCTGTGCAGGACTTCCGGCCGCCTCAAGTAGCACAGGTTTTGAACCTGTGACAAAGCAGAGTCGGCCATGCTCATCACGAAGGCACACTCGGGGTGACGAATCTCGTGGACCTCGCCGCACGACTGCAATCATGGCGACGCGGGGCATCGCTCGTCGAACTACTCGTGTGCCTGGCGATCATCGCCACCATGATCACGCTCCTCTTTCCGGCGATCCAGTCGGTGCGAGCCGGGATGAAGCGGGCCGAGTGTGGCGACCACAAGCGGCAGCTCGCGCTGGCCCTCGATCAATACATCGACGGCGCCCGGGCCCTGCCGCCAGTTCCGACGCCGACGTTTCCGGGCGGCTGGGCTCGGGAGATCCTGCCCTTCATGGAGGAGAAGCCGCTGTTCGAGGCGATCGATCCCAGGCAGCAGTTGGCCGCGCCGGCGAACGCGGCGGCGGCCCGCAATCGCCCGCCCCTGATGCAATGCACCTTCGCGCCATGGCGAAACAGCGACGTGACCGGCGTTGCACCGAGCGACTTTCTGCTCGTGGTCTGGGCTTTCAAGCCCGACAGTCCCGAGGCCCGCCGGACGGGCCCCCGCCGGACGAAGGACTTTGGCTGCTACTTCTATCACGCCGCGCAGGATATCACCGCCGCCTGGCCGGCCTCGGTCGAGGTGGACCGCAGTGTACTGGCGGAGCGAAGGGCGGCCGACACCTGGCCGGTCTGGCACACTTCGGCTCCGACGAGTGGGCTCGGATCGATCACCGACGAAGGCTTGTGATCTCGGAAGCCGCGGGGGGCTGGGTCCGTCGCGGCTCTACGGCCAGCGGGCGAATACTTCTCGCGCAGTGCCGAAGTCAACGACGCCAGCCTCGAGCATGCCGCGCTGGGGATGCTGGAACGTGACGCGGTGCCCGCCAGCGGGGACGCGCAGCGTGATCGGGGTGGTGGAGGCGGCACCGCTCGAGTCGAGCCACGGCCGGCCGTCGATCAGCACGGCCGCACACGGCTGCCGACGTGCGGCTCCAGTGCTTCGCCGCCGCCGCGCTGGTCGCGGCCGGCGGCGGCGTGATGCACGACAGCACCTCCGGCGACTACCTGCTCGGCGCCGAGGCGTTGCGCCACGCCGCCATGCAGGCCGATCGGCATGAGGCCCGCGGCGGCCTGCCGGCGGCGCGGTATCATCGGGTCATGATCAAGAACCAGCAGGCCTACGCTCGGCAGTCCGAGGAAGAAGAGCGGGCCGCCCTACGTGACATGACCGCTGAGGAATCGATCGCCATCGGCGAAGCCCTGCTGACATCCGATCTGATGCGGCTGGCCCAGTTCCCCGACGACGACCATCCCCGCAGCCTCGCGATCGCCCTGGGACTTCGGTCGACGACCACCGCAAGCAAGGCGGTGCACCATCATGGCGGCGAGTGATTTCGACGACTTCTGCCGGTTTGCCTTCAGGTTTCTCGAAGGGCATGGCACGCGATACCTGGTTATCGGCGGGCTGGCGGTCGTGGCGGTGGGCGAGCCGCGGACGACGGCCGACGCCGACGCGATCGTGTTCATCTCGCCCGCCGAGGCCGAGTCGCTCGTCGGGCGGGCCGTCGAGGCGGGCTTCGAGGTCCGCGCGGAGGTCGAGCGGGAGCGGCTCGCGACGACGGGCACCATGCGGTTCCGCCGAGGAAGATTCCAACTCGACCTGATCACGGCATCCCTTCCCTTCGAGGAGACGGCCTACGGTCGCGCCAGCGTCCACGAGCTCTTCGGTATCCGCCTTCCGTTTCCTAGTCCCGAAGATCTGGTCCTGCTCAAAGTGCTTGCCGGCCGCGACAAGGACATGCTCGACGCGACGGGCGTGGTCCGCCGCCACGGCGAGAGGCTGGACGTTGCGTATCTGGAGCACACCCTGCGGCCGATCTGCGAACTCGCAGAGGACATGGCCCCCTTGAGCCGTCTTCAGCGCGTGCTCGCCGCGGGCCTCGGGTCGGGGCGTTTGACGGGCGGGAACGACGGCCTCGCGTTGCGTGATTCCTGACGTACCATGACGGGTATGAAGAGTCCGCCCCGGCTCGCGTCTGCGACCTCCACCAGCGTCCGCATCGGCCTCGTCCAGTCGGCCTGCACTGCCGATCGCGAGGCCAACATCACCCAGGCGATCGCCGGCATCGCCGATGCCGCGCGGCAGGGGGCCCAGGTCGTCTGCCTGCAGGAACTCTTCGCCGGCGAATACCCCTGCCAGGCGGAAGACCACGGGAAGTTCGCCGAGGCCGAGGTGGTGCCCGGACCGCTCACCGACCGGCTCGCCGCCGCGGCGAAAGCGCATGACGTCGTGCTCGTGGGGAGCGTGTTCGAGCGGCGGAGCGCCGGCCTCTTCCACAATACGGCCGTGATCTTCGACGCCGACGGTTCCACGGCCGGCGTGTATCGCAAGATGCACATCCCCGACGACCCGCACTACTACGAGAAGTTTTATTTCGCGCCGGGCGATACGGGCTTCATGAGCGTGGCCACGAGCCGGCTTGCCGTGGGGCCGCTCGTCTGCTGGGACCAGTG
>Ga0114973_10002071_pt1 | contig 14739 bp, 30 predicted proteins | sample M_140807_MF_Meta_FD_87025 | JGI IMG/M metagenome (GOLD analysis project Ga0114973, IMG submission 87025) | Freshwater microbial communities from Lake Montjoie, Canada to study carbon cycling - M_140807_MF_MetaG | ecosystem: Environmental > Aquatic > Freshwater > Lake | place: Lake Montjoie... | reverse complement strand
TGTCTTTCTCCGCGGCGTCTCTCGCCTCGGTGAAAAGACTATGCGACCGATTGCGTCGCAGGTCAACACAACTGCTACACGTCGTGTCGCTTTTCTCGCAAACGCCTACAGGCAAGGCGTTTCGCGCCGTCGATTCTGCGGCGCTCATCGCAGCCCCCGCGCCGTGAGCACGTCGAGCGTGTGCGCGCTGTGCCCGCACGACGCGACGGTGGCCGCGCCGAGGAGCGCCGCGCAGACCCAGCAGAGCAGCACGTCGGCGCGGCTCACGGCTGCACCTCGGCGGCAGCGCGCAGGCGCTCGAGCGCGGCGCGCGCTTCGGCGGCGCTACCACGAGCTGCGGCGGCCGAGGCATCGTAGTCGGCCGCGGTCTGCTCGCGGCGGGCGATGATCTCCGCAATCTCGCCGTGCGCCGCGAGGTCGCGGGCGATGGTGCGCTCCGCGCTCTCGGCGCCGCCGCGGGCGCAGTTGACGCGATCGGCGCAGTCGGGCACCGAGAGCTTCACGCGCGCCGCGGTGACGGTGATGCTCGCGGGGCCGCCGTAGAGCGCCTCCGCGAGCGAGAGCAGTTCGTCGAGGGTGAGCGCGCTCACGTCGTCACCTCGTCGCGTGCGTCACGCTCGGCCGACGCGACCGCAGCCGCGAGCCCGCGCGCGGCGTCTTCGAGGGCGGCGAGGCGACCGAGCACGCGGAGGTCCGTCGCGTGCGTCGGGGTGATGCGCGCGAGCGTGTGGCCGATCTGCGCGGAGGCGAGCAGCACGCGGAGACGCACGGGCGCCACGGGGTCGGGCGCTGCGGGGAGGGTCACGACGTCACCTCCCACGCGGTCGCGGGGATGCGCGTAGCGCGCTGGATGGGCGAGCGCATCGACGGGCGCGGCACGCTGCGACGCGCGCACCACCGCCATACGGTGGACTCTGCGACGCGCAGCCTGGCGGCGAGGGCGCCGCGCCGACCTGGGCGACGCGCGACCCACAGCGCGAGGAGCGCCGGGGCATCGGGTGTAGGTGTAGGATCCATGGCCCGCACCGTAGCGCGGGCCGCATTGCGTTCGCAACGTCTCGGAGGTTGCGTGCGTGCGACTGCAACGTTGCGCAGACGCACCATTGCAATTGCAACGCGACGGTGAGACATTCCTCTTCGCCGACGGTGACCCCGACGGCAGAGAGAGACGAGAAACCATGACGCACTACCTCACCAGCTCGCAGCGCCGCGTAGACGACCTCCTCGTGTACGTGCACAAGACCTCCAACGCGTTCGCCACCGCCGCCGACGCGCACCGCGCCGCCCGCGAGGTGCTGCATCTCGACACGTACGCCGTGTGGTCGAAGCGCGCCGGTCGCAGCCCCAAGCTCGTCGCCGAGGTGTCGCTGTGACCGCCGCCTTCGTCGAGCGCGAAGCCGCGCCGCACGTCAACACCGCCGCGTGCGTCGGCTGCGGCGCCGCGAGCGAGTCGCCCCTCTGCGACGACTGCGCCGAGACCTGCGCGCGTGCCGCGGAGCACACCGTCGCGTGTCGCTGCAACGACTGCCGCGTGTACGCCCGCAGCATCGCCGCGGGCGAGGTGTCGCTGTGACCGCGCACCACGCATCCGCCCTGGCCGCCGTCGAGGCCGCCGAGTTCGCAGCATGGGCCGCCGCCCGTCGCAGCGACGCCAACGACGCGATCGACGACGAGGCCGCCGAGAGCACGCGCGACGACGGCGACCTGTACCACGGCCGCCTCCCGAGCGACGACGTCGACCCGTTCAACCCGTGGATCGTGGCGCGTGCGCCCGTCGCCCGCGAGGTGCTGTCGTGAGCGCGGAGTGGCTCGACCGCACCGCGTCGCCCGAGATGGGCCGCGCCGATGCCATCGCCCGCGACCTGCGCGCGCAGTACCCCGGTGCGACCGTGCGTGTCGCCATCTCGTCGCCCGTCGTCGAGGTGAGCATCGCGCGCGACGGCCGCGCGTGGCTCACGACGCGCATCCACGGCGCGACGCTCGCGGAGTCGCTTGCGGAGATGTCGCGCGTGGTCGCTGGGCTCTGCGGGGTGACGCCGTGAGCGCTGCTGCGGTGTGCGTGCGGCTGCGGCGGGCGCTCGATCTGCGCTACCTCAGCGCGGGCAACTTCGCGCGGGTCGGGTGGCCGCTCGCACGCATCGCTGACGCGCTCGAGGTGTCGCCCGTCGAGGCGCGCACGATGATCGACGACGCGGTTGCGGAGGGCGGCGCGCGCGTGCGCTGGTGCGGGGCTCGCGGCTGCGACGCCTACGTGATCGGCACACCCTCGCCCCGCCACGCAATGGCCGCTGCGCTCGACGCGGCGCGCGCGGCAGGGTGGCGCTTCGACGGGCGCGGCATGATGCGCTGCAAGGGCTGCACATAGCGCCGGGGCTGCGGTGGCAAGCGCACGCATCCCCTCGCGGGGCGCAAGCCACCACAGCCTCGGGGCTGAGACACAGAGGAGACACGACGATGACGACCGACAATGGCCTCCAGCTTCGCACGATCGACGACGTAGAGCGCGTGGCGCGCATTAGCACCGCGAGCGGCATCTGCCGCGTGACCAAGCCCGAAGAGGCCGCGGTGATCCTGCTGACCGGGCGCGAACTCGGGCTCTCGCCCATGCAGAGCCTCCGCGGCATCTACGTGGTGAACAAGGCGCCTGTGCTCTCGGCGGATCTGCTCGTCGCGGTGGTGCGCCGCTCGGGTCTGTGCGGCTCGTGGCGCGTGGTCGAGAGCACGACCGAGACGTGCACGATCACCACGCTCCGCGTCGGCGAGACGGAGCACGCGTCGCGCACCTGGACGATGGCGGACGCGAGGCGCGCGCAGCTCACGGGTAAGCCCATCTGGTCGCAGTACCCCGCGCAGATGCTCCGTCATCGATGCGCCGCGGACCTCGCGCGCGAGGTGTATCCCGACGTGGTGCTCGGGCTCTACACGCCCGAGGAGATGGACTCCGTCGAGCGTGAGCCCACGCGCCGCGAGGCCGCGCCCATCGCCGAGGCCGCGCCGCAACTCCCGCCGCCCGCCCCGAAGCCCTCGGCGCTCGACGACTACCGCGCGGCCCTCTCGGCGGCGGGCTGCCTCCACGACGCCGCGCAGGACTACCGCATCCTCTCGCAGCGCCTGCACGCCGAAGACGCGACGACGGCCGCGAGCGAAGCCCTGGCCGAGTGGCTCGACGCGGGCGGCTACGTGCTCACGGCGACGGAGCAGCGCGCTGCCGAGCGCGGCGACTACCCGCGCGAGATGCTCGACCTGCTCGACGCCCTCGCGGAGTGCGCGACCGGCGACGACGTGGTGCGGTGGTACCCGTCGAAAGTGCCCGCGATCGACGCCCTCGGCGCCCACGCCGCGGCGACGAAGGCGATCACCGCGAAGACGTACTGCGCCCGCGAGAAGATCGCGACGCGCACGCCGAACAAGGTCTTCGCCGCCGCCCTCGCGCCTCGGCCGCCCACGGGCACTGACAGCCCCAGCAGCGCGCGCGGAGACACCGCGACGGGCGACGCCACGCCCGCCGAAGCGCCCGCGTCTGCTGAGGCGCAGGCGAGCATCGCGCGCGTCGGCGACCCGCTCGCGTACCTCGCGGGCAAGCGCACGTTCACCGAGGTCGAGCGCGCGGTGGTGGCGCACGGCGCCCACGTGCCCGCGCTCGCAGCCGCCGCGGTCGCGCGCCTCGAAGCGCTCGGCGAAGGCGGCGACGACGGCAACCGCGCGCGACTCGTGGCAGCGTGGGTGAGCGAGAGCGCGTCGCGTGCGCAGCGTGCCGAGCGCACGGCGGCGAAGGTGCAGCGCGCTGCGTGACGGCGAGAGGGCGCCCGGCCCTCGTGAGACGCACGCGGCATCGGTCGCGCGCGTGTCACCAGCGCCGGGAGCGGTGACTGAGACGACGAAGAGGAGAACGACGATGAGCGACGCCACGTACCACGCATCACCCGAAGACATCGCATCGGCATCGCGCCGCAGGCGGTGGTATCCCGACGACATCCGCCCGCCGCAGTCGATCGACGAAGCCGACATCGCGCTTCGGTTCATCGACGACATGATCGCTTCGTGCACGCGCCGCGTGGAGCGGTACCGCGCGGGCGGCGCCGAGACCGCTCGGACCGAAGGAATCCGCTCCGCATGGGAGAGCAAGCGCGTCGAGATCGCCTACATGGGCGAGCGTCTTCGCGCGGGCGTGACGATCAACGCCGACGCTGTGACGAAGGCGCGCGCATCGGAACTCGCACACGAGAACGCGGCGCTGCGGCAGAGCGTCGCCCGCCTCGCGAATCGCGCGGAGTTCCTTGAGAACCAAAACCGCGACTACGGGCGCGTGAGCAAGGGCGTCAACCCTGCGCATGTCCTCCGCGTCGAGGAGATGAACGCCGACCTCGCCGCGAAGAACAAGCGGCTTGGCGCGCAGATCGAGGAGATGAAATGCAGCAAGGCGAATAGCGCCGACGCGGCCGTCGACGATGCGCCGCGACGCCTGAAGAAGTCGATGCACGACACCTACGCGTTCGCGCTGGAGGCGCTCGAAGAGGTAGCGGCGACGGGCGCTGTGATGCCGCCGCTCGCTCGCCTGCTCATGGAGCAAGCGGCCGACTCCATGCCCGCGGGTCACCGCACCGCATGGCGCGCAAAAGACCTCGTGTTCAAGCGCGACGCGGCCGAAGCGAAGTACGGCGCCGCGACCTGAGCATCACCCGAGGGCGCCCGGCCCTCACGACGCTCCGCGCACGCCGCGGGTCGTCGCCAGCGCCGGGAGCGCAGGAGAGGAGACGACAATGGGTACGAGACACGAGCGCGCACGGCGCGACGAGAGCACCTGCGACGACGTGCGACCCGCGAGCCTCGCGGCTGCGCTGGTCTGCGCGCGATGCACCTGCGCGGCGGGAGCGAACGGGCTGTGCCGCGAGCACAAGCGCAAGCGGCGCGTGATGATCCGCAACAGCGCGGCGCGCTACGTTGCGATGGTCGCGTATGCTGAGCGTCTCGCGACGATCGCGGGGCATGGGCGCGACCATGTGCTCGACGACGGCGACGTGATCGCGTCGCCCACCGTCGCGCTGCGGGAGGTGTCCCATGGCTGACGGCAACGCACCCGACGTCCGCGTCGAAGCCCTCGTGCGCCGTGGCGTGCGCGAGCCAGGGCTGCGCCGGTCGGTGACGCTCAACGCGAAACGGTCCTCGAAGGGCGAGCTCGCGCGGCTTCAGATGCAGCGCAACGACGCGACCGTCGCGGAGTACGAGCGCCCCGCGACGCGCGCGGACTGCCTCCCTGGTGGATGCAACGGCGCGCGCCCGTGCCCGTGGGTGTCGTGCCGCGCGCATCTCGCGATCGACGTCGATGAGCGCACGGGGTCGCTGAAGCTCAACTTCCCCGACCTCGACGTGTGGCAGATGCCAGAGACGTGCGCGCACGACATCGCCGACCGCGGCGGCGTCACGCTCGAAGAGGTCGGCGAGTTCGCGAACCTCACGAGAGAGCGCGTTCGCCAGATTGAGGCGCGCGGGCTCGCGCTCGCGGCGCAGAGCGAGGTGCTGATCGACTACCTCGATGCGCCGCCCGTGATCCGCCGTCCCGCGCCGCCCGAGCGCAAGCCGCCGCAAGGTCGCCCGCGCCCGTCGGTGGTGCGCGTCGAGGCGCCCGCGAAAACGACGCCGCACACGCTCGCGCGACTCGCGCTCGAGCGCGGCGCGACGCTCGACGAAGCCGCGCACCTGTCGGGGCTGTCGGTGGCGTCGGTGCGGCAGCTCATGTGGCGTGTCGCCCGCGTCGCCCGCGGGGGTGCGCGATGAGCGTCGATGACGTCTGCCGCGCGTACCGCGACGGCGCGACCGCGAAGCAGATCGCAGCGCAGTGCGGCGCGTCGTCGCGCACGGTGCTCCGCGCGCTGCGTGAGCACGGCGTGCTCGTGCGTCGTCGCGGTCGCCCGCGGTCGGCTGCGCGCGAGCGTGCCCGCGCGCTGATCGCCGACGGCTACGACGTGCACCGCGTCGCCGAGGTGACCGGGCTCGCGCTCGACAACGTGCGCTCCATGATCGCGTACGACGCCACGAGGACAACGTGACCGACACCCTCCCCTGCGGGTGCGCCCTCGACGCGGCGCGCGAGTGCCCGCACGACGATGACCGCACGCAAGATGACATCGACAGCGCGGTGCTCGACCGCGAGACGGAGTGACGATGCAAACGACCCGATACCTGATGCCCGCGCTCATGGCGCCGCCCTCGATGCGCGCGACGATCGACGGCCACCCGCGCGCGTACCTCGCGGCGACGCTCGCGACCTGCTTCCGTGGCTCCGCTGCGGACGCGCTCGCGGGGCAGCTCCGTGAGCACGCCCTCGCAGCGCAGGAGCACCTCGCCGGCGGGCTCGCGCTCGCCACGCGCACGCACCTCGTCGCCGTCGCCCGTGCGACGCAGCGACGCGCGGCGCTGCTCCCGCTCGCCGATCGGCCCGCGGTGCTCGCCGAGGTCGTGCGGCGCCTTCTCGACGACGCGCCCTCGTCGTGTGTCGCCCTCGACGTGTGCGTGCGCGAGGCCGTGTCGCGGCGCTACGTGCCGACGCCCGCGCAGATCGCAACGGCGGCTGCCATCGTCGAGGCGGTGCTCTGATGGCCGCGGAGACGGCACCCGATGCCGACGAGGTCGCCTACCTCGACGCGATCCTCGCGCGTCAGCGCGCGATCCTGACGGGCGTCGCGAACGCCATCCGCGGCGACCCTGGCCCGCTCGCGTCGCACAGCCACCATGACCTCGCAGAGCGCGCGGCGGCGGTGGTGGCCGAGCGCGACGCCGCAGTCGCCGACGCGGCACGGGCGCGCGCCGCCTACGCGACCGACCTCGACGGCCTGCGCGCGGAGGTGCGACGCGCCGACGATGAGCGCGCGGCGTGGCGAGACCTGCGCGACGCAGCACGGGAGATGCTCGCGGCCCTCGAAGCGCCCGCGCCCGTGTGGGACGCCGACGAGAGCGAGCACGACGAGCACGCGGCGCGGCTCACGGTGGCGCTCGATGCGGTTCGCGCGATGCTCGCGGGCGGCGGTGCGGCGGGTGACGCGACCATGCGGCGCGACCTCCCCGCCGAGGCCGTGGTGTCGTGTCCCGCGTGCGGCGTCGACATCACCGCGGACATCGACGACGACGGCGCGTACATCACGCGCCGACACTCGCGCCGCGAGCCCGCCCGCGTCGGCGCTGGTGAGATCGTGTGGTGTGACGGCGGGCTCGTGGTCCCGTAGCGCGTCCGCGGGCGGTTCTGCGGCGTCGGCACGGAGCGACGCTGCGGAGCGCCCGCACGAGGCGCGCAGGGGCCGTGGTGCGTCAGAGGGTGGCCATGTGCGCGGCGACGATGGCGGTGTCGCTCGCGGTGCCGAAGCTGAACCGCGTGCGCTTCGCCGCAACGCGCAGCTCCGCGGCGAGGTCGGCGCGCGCGTGCTCCATCGCGCGGTGGAGCTGCGCCTCGACGGCAGCCGACGGGAGCCCCGCGGCGTCGCGCGCGGCGGTGTATTCGGCGTCGCTCGCGTCGCGCTCGTACAGCGGCGCGAGCACGGCAGATGCGGCGGCCTGTGCGGCGGCCGAGGCGGCGCGGGCGGTGGCGTAGGCGGCGGTCAGAGCGCGGATGGTGTTGGCGGTCGTCATGGTCTCAGGTCTCCTCAACGCCGCAAGCCCCGCGGCCTCTCGGCGGCGGGGCGTTGTCGATGCCCTCGCGGGCTGTGGTGGGCGCTGTCAGGGCGCGGCGAACACCTGAACGTAGTCGGCCATCTGGCGGGCCATGAGGCGCACCGTGCCGAGGCGGCCGAACGAGACGGTGAAGTAGAGGTCGTTCTCGGGGTCTGCCGTCTCGGCCGCGGCGCTCATCGCGTCGACGATCGCCTGCTCTACCGCCACGCCGAGGTAACGGGCGCTGAAGAGCCCGTCGAGGTCGAGCGCGCGGCAAGCGCACTGCGAGAGCGCGATGTCACCGAAGGCCGACGTGTCGAGCTCGATCGGCCAGCAGCCGCGCGTGGCGAGGATGTCCGCAAGGGTCTCGCGGGTCGAGAGGGCGTTGTAGGCGCTGCGGGCTTCGGAGAGGTTCATGCGGGTCGTCATCGTCGGGCTTCGCTTTCTTCGGGCCGCTCTCTGCGCCCCGTGAAGAGAGTTGTAGGATCAATCGCGTCGCACGTCAACGGATTCGATACAGCGCCCGTCGCTTTTCTCGCAGGTGCCTACAAGCAAGGCGTTTCAACGCAGCGCGCCCCGAGGCCGAAGCCTGCGGGGCGGCGTGCGCCGGGGCGCTGTCAGAACTCCGTGATGGTCGCAGCGGCCTCGCGGGCGAGGCGGCGGGCATCGGCGCGGGCGTTGCGCTCGGCGGCAGCGCGCTGAGCCTTCGCGCGGGCGGCCACGTTCGCGCGGAAGGTGTCTTCCATGCGGCGGGCGTCGGCCACCTGCTGCGCGGCGTCGGCGGCAATGCTGCCACCGAGGAGCGCATCGAACGCCGCGATGATCTTCGCGTCGGCGCCGCGGACCATCGACACCACCGCCGAGCGGTCGATCGGGAGGCCGTCGCGCTTGGCGTTGCGGCAGTCGGTGTAGAGGGTGCGGAGGGCGGCGGTCGTCGTGTTCATGTGCGTACCCTACGGCTAGATGCGTCGCACGTCAACAGATTCGATACAGCGCCCGTCACTTTTCTCGCAACTGCCTTGCCTGTAGGCGTTTCACGCCCACTCGGCGGCGACGCCGGCGGCGCGCAAGAACGCGTGCAGCGTGCGCACGCGGCGGTTCGTCGAGCGCGAGGCGACGTGGCGCAGCCGAAGCGCCACGGCCGCGCGGCCACCGAGCGCGGGGTACGTGCGCCACAGCGAACCGATGGCGGCCTCGAGCACGGGCGCGAGGTCGCGCGCGCGCCGGTCGACCACGTCGACGCCGATGAAGTCGTCGCAGGGGTACGCCTCGTCGTCGGCGAGGCGGAACGCGAGCCCGCCGTCATCGTTCGCCGGGAGGCCGAGGGCGGCCTCCGCGCAGGCGGCCACCGCGGCGGCGATACCGGCGAGGCGGGGCGAGAGGGGGGCGGTCGTGGTCGTCATGGCGGCGGGGTCTCCTACTGCCGAAAGCCCGCCCCCTCGCGGGGTACGGGCTGCTTCGACGCTGCTTCGGTCACATCGTCCAGGCGGTGCGGGTCGCGCGGGTCGCGTCGTCGATCGCGCGGTAGAGGCGCGTCGCCTTCGAGTCGTCGCGGTTCTGGAGCTTCGTGAGGCGGTCGACCTCATCCCACTGCGCGGCTGCTTCGGCGGCGTCGATCAGCGCGCCGCGGGCGTTCATGCGGGCCATGATCTTCGCGTACTCGGTGGCGTTCGTCGTCTTCATGTGCAGACAATACGCACGATCCTGTCGCACGTCAACACAACTGATACGCCGCGCTGTCGATTGTTGCGAAGCGCCTACGCCGTAGCGGTTTTGCGCCGTCGTTTCTTCGCGCGCTTCTGCGCGGGCGCTGCCTTCCGACGGTCGCGCGACTCACGCACGCGCGCGCTCTCCGCGGTGAGCTCCGCAGCGAGCTTGCGCGGCGGCCCGGGTGCGCGCGCCGTCGGCACGAGGTCGGGCGCGCAGCGGCGCCGCAGCCCGCGTTCGCCGGCGAGCGTAGCGCGGCCGACGCCGAGGAGCGCGGCCCACGCGGCCCACGTCGGAGCGGCGCCGTCGCTCGAGCGCGCGGCGTCGAATGCCCAGCGGACGAGCGCGACGCGGGCATCGCCTCGCACGCCGCGGGTGAGCAGCCCGCGAGCCTCGGCGGCGTCGGGCCAGGTCGCGCGGTCGAGGGCGCGGGCGAGGTCGGGCGGGAGCATCACGGCGCCCTCATCGCAGCGCGCAGGGCGGCGGCGTGCGTGTCGTCGGCCCACCCGTCGCCGACGCCGCAGGAGTCGCACGCGAAGCGCGCGCTGGCGCTGTGGTAGCGCGACGCCCAGGCGCCGCAGTCTTCGCAGCGCGAGGCGTCGCGGATCGCAGCGCGGGCGGCGTCGCGCTCGCGGGTGAGGCGGGCGATGATGTCGTGCAGTTCCATCGTGGTCATGTGTCTCAGTTCTCCTACGCACACGAGCCGCGGCCCTCTCGGGTGCGCGGCTGCTGCGTGCGCCCGTGGGCGCTGCGGGGTGCGGGTTACGCGGCGGTGACGGTCTCCGCACTCGCCTGCGCCTCAGCGGCCCTCACCGCGCGCAGGGTCGCGAGGGCGGCGTCGGCGGCAACGCGCGCGACCTTGATCGCCTTCTCGCACGCTTCAAACTTGCGCCTCAGACCCTGCGACTTGCGCAGCCCGTGGCTGTAGTGCTTGGCGTTTTCGAGGCACGCGGCCTCGGCTGCCTGACGATCCAACTCGGCGAGGATGAGCGACTGATCGGCCGCGTAGTACGCAGCGAAAGCGGCGGCGTGCTCGGGGCTGCGGGGCTTCTTCGTGGTCGTCATGGTTCGTCTCGTCGTCTCTCTACCGGCGCTCTCTGCGTCGGTGGTGAGACAATACGCACGGTTGCGTCGCACGTCAACAGATTCGCTACGCGCTCGCGTCGATTCTTCGCAACGGCCTTGCGCGCAGCGGTTTGCGACGCCACCACGCGAACGGCCCCCGTCGCCGGTGAGGGCAACGGGGGCCGCGAGCGGAGAGAGCGAGACGCGGTGACGAAGCCGCGAGGCGGACGCTACCGCACGTCGCGCGCTACCGCCACTGCACGGCGCTCGCGCTCGCGGCGGCGCACGTCGGCGACGACGGCGCGGAGGGCGGCGACGTCGGGCGCGGGGAGCGTCCACAGCACGAAGACGCCGTCGCGCGAGGTGGTCACGTCGCCCTCGCGTCACGTCGCGAGCGGCGGGAGTCGGGCCGACGCGGCGGGCCGACGGGCGCGACCTCGAGCGCGCGCAGCTCGGCGTCAGCAGCACGCGCCGCCGCGAGCGCCGACCGCGAGCAGCCCGCCACAGCGGCCCATGCGGCGAGGGTCGTCGGCGACGCGACAGCAGTGGCGACCGCGTGCGCCGCGCGCAGCCAGGGCACGCGCAGAGTGCCGCGCGAGGCTCGCCACGCCGCGCGAGGGTCGGCCCACGCGAGGGCGCGGAGAGGGGCGATGGGGTCGCGGGTCACGCGCCCGCCTCGCGCACCACCACGCGCCCGACGCTCTCGCCGTCGACCTCGCAGTCGTAGACCGCGACCGTCGTCGAGTCGCTGCCAGTGTCGCGCCACGTCAGCGTCACGACGTGCGCCCCGTCGGCGCCGTGCTGCCACTCGGCAGCCTCCTGCGCGGCGGCCTCGGCGCTCGTGGCCGTGAGCATCTGGTCTGCGCCGCAGCCCTCGACGATGAAGGTCCGCTCGGTCGGCGCGTGCCACACCTCGTAGATGCCGGGGTCGTCGCCGCCCGCGTCGCTGAAGGTGTAGCCCGCGGGCTTGAGCACCTCGGCGATGCGCGCGGAGGCGTCGGCGCCGTCGTACTCCGCTTGCCCGAGGTCGGTCGCGGTCGCGTGGTAGCTCACCACGAGGCGGGCGCCGCGGTCGGTTGCGGTCACGGCGTAGGCGTCGCAGGAGAGGGCGGTGAGTGCGCTGATGATGGTCGTGGTCGTCATGGTCTTCGGTCCCTTCACGCGCGCAAGCCCGGCCTCCTGCGAGGTCCGGGCGTTGTGCGTGCGCCGGGGCGCTGCGGAGGCGCGGGCTACTCCGTGAGCGACGCGCCGACGCCGAGCATCCATCCGAGAACGTCGATCGGGCCGCCGTTGGCGGCAACCACTGCGTCATGCTCCGCGTTGGCGGCGGCGATGGCCTCATCGCGAGCGGCGGCCATCGCGTCGACGCGCGCGGTGCGCTCGGCCGAGTCCATCGCAAGGCCATCGCGCAGGTCTGCCGCGTAGAAGGGGTCAATGATGGTCGCTTGAATCTCGGCGAGACGCGCGCTGTAGACCTCTTGGGCTGCCTCGATGGCGGCGATCTGTTCGGTGGTGTGATTGAAGGTCGGGGTCGTCATGGTCTCTCTCGTCGTCTTTCTGCGGTGCGCTCTCTGCGCTCCGTGACCTATGTGTACGACCACTATCGTCCCGGCGCAAGACTATTGCGGTCACAATCACACGGGCTCGTGTCGATTCTCCGCAAGTGCCTTCTGCGTAGGGGATTCGCGCAGCGCCACGGACGGGCGTGCGATGCGTCGGAGCGACGCGAGGAGCTACCAGAGCATTGTGCGAGCGGCGCGCGGTGACACCGCGAGCGCGAGCAGTGCGCCTGAGACGCACGTCGCGAGGGCGACGGTGCCGACGCACGCGACGGCGCCGACGATCGCGAGCCCGACGGCGTAGCGGGCGCCCTCGACGGCGCGCGCGACGCGGCCTGTGGGGCGGGCGTAGGGGTCGCTCATGTCGACGCCCTCACCAGCGCGGCGTAGACGGCCTCGCGGTCGGCGTCGAGGCCATCGTCGAGGAACGCGAGCGCGCCCTGGCCCTCGCCCGTCACGTCGACGCACAGGCGCGCGCAGGCGCTCATCTGCTCCGCGCGGTTGACGGTGTACGGCGGGCGGCGATGCTTGCGGCCGTCGCCGTCGTACATGCTCGCGAGCCGCACGAGGGCGCCCCACCGCTGCGCTTCGGGCAGCGCCGCGAGGGCGTCGGCGTAGCGCGCGACGTGACCGGACGCGCCGCCCGTGCCCGCGCTCCAGCTCATGCGCGCGAGGTTGAAGCGCCACAGCGTCCACGGCTTCGCGTCGTCGGCCCACGCGAGGCGCGGGTCGATGCGCGCGCGCATCTGTCGCGCGTGGCGGGCGATGTTCCAGCACGCGATGGCGACCTGGTCATCGTGGGCGCCGTGCCACGTGCGACCCTCGACGCCGGGGCGTCCGAGGATCTTCGCGACGTCGCTCGAGCGCGCGCCCGTCACCCACGGGCAGTCACCCGTCGCGACCTCGGCGGGGCACTTGCCGCCCTCGACGCCACCCGGCCCGAGCTCGTGCAGATCGTTCGACTCGACGTTGCCGTAGCCTTCGCGCGGGTCGCCGCCGAGGGGCTTGCGCCCCTTCGCGAGAGCCTCTTCGCGCTCGCGCGCGGAGCCGCTGACCCATGAGGTCGTGTTCTCATCGAGGCCGTTGTTGGCGAACCACGCGAACACCAGCGCGAGCGGCACGCCGGGGAGGCACACGTCGCGCGAGCGCGCGGTGATCTCGCCGATGCGCCGTGCGTAGCGGGCCACGTCGGCGCGGTTGTCGCGCGCCCATGCGGTCGGGCTGTCAGCGCCCATGCGCCACCTCGACGGGCGCGCGGCCCTCGGTGCCCCATCCGACCGCGGCGAGGCTGAGCGCGAGCCACAGCACGAGCGCGCTCACGGCGCACCGCCGTCTGCAGGTGCGGTGCGGTCGTGTACGGCGGTCGACAGGTCGCGCGCGCCGAGCTGGTAGAGCACCTCGGAGAGCGGGTGCGCGATGAGGTTGTGGAGCGTCCAACGCCACCGAGGCGGGAGCTTCGCGAGATGATGTGCGAGGGTCACGGCGCACCGCCGTCTGCGGCGTCGGCAGCGCCGGCGTCTTTCGTCGTCCACGTCGGCTGATCCGCGCGCGGGTCGCCGAGCAGCGGGTCGAGGGCGGTTACACACAGCACGGCGCGCGTCTGCCGCATGACGTCGAGGGTCGTCTTGACCACCGAGGCCATGCCCGTCATCGCGCCCGCGCCACCGCCGCACCCGCACTGCGCGAGGGCGACGAAGACGACCGCGGCCAGGGCGGCGCAGCGGAGGGCGGCGCGCACGCCGGCGTGCAGCGCGTCGAGGCCGTCGGGGTGCGTGGTGGGCTCGGTCATGGCGTCTCCGGTGGCAGGTAGCTTGAGACGAGCGCGACGAGCTCGCGCTGCGCCTCGGGGGTGATCGGGCGGTCTCGCAGGTCGGCGCGCACGCCGAGGGCGATGTCCGCGAGCGCGTCGGTGTGCACGGCGCCCGTCACGATCACAGCGCGGGCGTAGGCGGGGCGCTCGCGCAGCAGCGCAATCGAGGTCGTGTCGCGGAGGTAATAGTCGGCGACCACGACCGCGGGCTGCTTCGCGCGGATGAGCGCGCGTGCTTCGGCGGGCGTCGAGGCCGTGAGCACCTCGGCGCCGCAGTCGCGCAGAAGCACCGCCATCGAGTCGCGCGAGTGATCCTCGTCGTCGAGCACGACCACGACGCGCTCAGGGAGCGGCGTGTCGCGGCGGTCGCGGGCAATGAGCGCGTCGAGGGAGAGCGCGAGGCGCACGCGGGCTGCGTCGAGCATGGCGCATCCGCCCATGACCGCGGAGCAACCCGCGAGCACGGCGTCAGCCGCGACGATCACGCGCCACCTGCGCGATGCTCGCCAGTCGGCGGCGTGAGGCGCGCGTGCAGCGAGTCGAGGCTGCGCTCGATGCGCTCGAAGCGCGCGTCGAGGCGGTCGTCGAGGGCGTCGAGGGCGACGGGCACGCGCTCGACGGCGACCGCGAGGGCGCGCACGCTGTCGGCAGCGGACGTGAGCGCGGCGCCGGTGGCCTGCCCACGCGCGACGCTCGCCTCGGCGCGGGCATCTTCGCGCGCGAGGTCTTCGCGGCGGATGCGCTCGGAGCGGTCGAGCCACCAGCGCACAGCCGCGCCGAGGCCGCTCACGCCGCCGAGACCCGCGAGGATCGGGGCGAGGTCCGCGGCTGTCACGCCGGGATCTCCGACCAGTGCCCGGCAGTGGGTGCGGCGGGGTCGCACTGCGCGACGCCGTAGAGCGCGCCGCGGTTCACCACGTCGAGATCGACGGTGGCCGCGTCGTGCACGCGCGTGAC
>Ga0114973_10002068_pt1 | contig 14749 bp, 5 predicted proteins | sample M_140807_MF_Meta_FD_87025 | JGI IMG/M metagenome (GOLD analysis project Ga0114973, IMG submission 87025) | Freshwater microbial communities from Lake Montjoie, Canada to study carbon cycling - M_140807_MF_MetaG | ecosystem: Environmental > Aquatic > Freshwater > Lake | place: Lake Montjoie... | reverse complement strand
TTCAATCGATGCAGCCAAGGCGGGTAAAGATATCTGGTGCGAAAAACCAATGACCAAAACAATCGGTGAAGGTAAGCGCGTAGTAGAAGCGGTGAAGCAATATGGAAGAATGTTTCGATTGAATACCTGGTTTAGATTTAGTGATAATTTTTACGGTATGAAAACTCCCGTAAAGCCAATTAAGAAATTGGTGGAGTCTGGATTATTGGGATGGCCACTAACCGTTACCGTTAGTAAGACGACCGGTTTTGATTGGAAATTTTATTGGATTGGTAAAACTCAATTAGAGGCACAACCTATTCCTGAATCATTAGACTATGAAAGATGGTTAGGTCCTGCCCCTTACAAACCTTATCACGAACATCGCGTGCATGGTACTTTCAGAGGTTATTGGGATTACGATGGCGGTGGACTAGGTGATATGGGACAACATTATATTGACCCCATTCAATACTTTTTGGGTAAGGATGAAACAAGTCCGATAAAGGTAGAGGTAGATGCAGAGCAACAGCATCCCGATGCTTGCGGTACATTCAGAAAAATAATATTTACTTATGAAGATGGTTGCAAAATCATTTTAGATGGAGAAGCAAAAGATCCGAATGCTGCTTATATAGAAGGACCTAAAGGAAAATTGTATGCTGGCTTCAAATCAGATATTCCTAACCTGGCTCAAAGATTAGCCTTGCTACCTGATCCAGCACCACAGGTGACTAACTTCTTGGATTCGGTAAAATACCGTACTCCTTTTGCATTGAATGAGTCGAATGGATTTAGATCTTGTACCGTTGTTAACATGGGAAAAATTGCCTTGCAATTGGGCAGGACCTTACATTTTAATCCAATAACACAGGAGTTTGTAAACGATACAGAGGCCAATAGTTTAATTAATCCACCGATGCGCTCACCCTGGAATATTTAATTAAAGAATTAAAAGAGCAATCATTGATTAAAAGATAATTAGTCTGCTCATTCAAGTGATAAAAAAATAAAAATCAACCAATGAAAAAAATATATTTAATCCTCCTATTCTTAGTAGTTTCTTTTGTGAAAATTTCTGCACAAACCGATGCAGTCAATAGTGTACTTCAAAATTTTCCCTACCAGCGCATCGCGGATGCTACTGCTTCATTGAATTCAATGCAGACCTGGTCTACAGGTGATTGGAAAAAATTATTAACCCAGTTAGACGACACTGATTCTTTGAGGTTAAAACCTACCCTTGCGTTGAGTGCTTATGTTCATCATATTGCACAAGATGCAAAACTAAAATCATCGACAGCAGTCACACTTTCTTCTGCTATCAAATATGTTAAATCATTTTATGGCCGCGCTTTGATTATAGAAAATCTAGCCTATCTAGGGGATGATGCTGCTGTAAAAACCTTGTCGAAATTATTATCTTCCAACTCCGTTTTAATAGGCAATGCAGCAAGAGCACTTGCTACTATTCATTCAAAAGCGGCTATTGATGCATTGAATAAAGGGTTGAAGAAAGCGATGGAACCAGCGCGCAGTCATATTCAGGCTGCACTCGATAATGTAAACAGTGTATTACCAGAAATAAAACCAGTATTTGTATTAAATAAAAAAGCACCTAATACGGTGCAACAATTATTGGATCTTCAAGATCAGCTAACGGCTGCTACCAATCCTTTGCAGAAACAACAAATTATTTCTGCTGCGGCGCGTATTCCGAGTTTTACAACTCTGATGATGGTGGGTCGTTCTTTGAATGATGCATCTGTAAATGAGGCGGCGGCATTGGTTGTTGCGCGAATGGCGCTTTCTGATAAAAGTATTCGTGGTAAGGCGGTGCGTGAAGTGTTAGAGCAAGCAGTTCCATTAATAAAAGGAGCGGATAGTGCTATTTTAGTTCCCTTATTAAAATCACATATTGCGTTGATGCCTTATGACAATGGATTTGTGTCGCTTTTCAATGGCAAGGATCTTGCAGGATGGAAAGCATTGGTAGGTAATCCGATTGCGCGTTCTAAAATGACTGCAGCCGAATTAGAAGAAAAACAAAAAGCAGCCAACGAAAAAACAAAAGGAGATTGGGTGGTAAAAGATGGGTTATTAATTTTTACTGGTCACGGCGATAACCTAGCTACTGAAAAACAATACGGCGATTTTGAAATGTTTGTAGATTGGAAGATTACTGAAAAAGGAGATGCAGGAATTTATTTACGGGGTACTCCACAGGTTCAAATTTGGGATACTAGTAGAAGAGAAGTAGGCGCGCAAGTAGGTTCGGGTGGATTGTATAACAATCAAAAAAATAATAGTAAGCCATTGGTGGTGGCCGATAATAAAATTGGCCAATGGAATACCTTTCATATTATTATGAAGGGAGATAAAGTTACGGTGTACTTGAATGGTGTATTGGTAACCGATAATACAGTACTTGAAAATTACTGGGATCGTAAATTACCTATCTTTTCAAAAGAACAAATTGAATTGCAAGCGCATGGTACTTACGTTGCCTACAGAAATATTTATATAAAAGAAATTACACCGGCTACTACTTCGTCCTTGAGTGAAGAAGAAAAAAAACAAGGCTTTACCATGCTTTTTGATGGTACCAATATGGATCATTGGATGGGCAATACAGAAGGCTATCAAATAGAAGAAGGCGCAATGGTAGTGCACCCAGAATTAGGTCATGGTAATTTATATACAAAAGAAGAGTATGCCAATTTTGAATATCGTTTCGAATTTCAACTTACACCTGGATCAAATAACGGATTGGGAATACGCGCACCATTAAAAGGCGATGCTGCTTATGTAGGATCGGAATTACAAATTTTAGACAATGAGGCAGCGATGTACAAAGATCTTCAACCATACCAATACCATGGCTCTGTGTATGGAGTTATTCCTGCAAAAAGAGGCTATCTATTACCAATCGGCGAATGGAATAAAGAAGAAGTAGTAGTAAACGGTACCAAGATAAAAGTAACTTTAAATGGAACGGTTATTTTGGACGGTGATATTAAAGAGTCTATTTTAAAAGGAACAGCCGATCACAAAGATCATCCAGGATTAAAAAGAACCACGGGTCATATTGGTTACTTGGGTCATGGAGACGTGATGCGCTTTAGAAATATTCGTGTTAAAGCATTGTAGAATTTCGACGAAGAGGTGATTAATGCAGCGATTCGAAAGCTGCAATGGGGCCCCTTTTATAAATTTTAATTTAAATAGATTGCCCCTCTGGGGCAATTTTATTTTATTTTATTTTTCACGTTTCTATAGATAGGTTGCTCCTACGGAGCATGGGTTATTTGGTATTCGGTTAAACCCGGTTTCTTTTTTTTATTATAAATGTGCGTATTTTTTAGATCGAGCTGGGATCCAAGTTTTTTGAATTTATGCAGAGGGGAAACCTATATTCTAGGATTCAATTATAAAATTCGAATAAGTATTCCTCCTTAAATGGAATGGCAAATAATTCCAAGAGGTTAACGTATTCTTTTTTAAATGCTAATTTATTATGATGACTCTTTTGGTTGGCAATATAATTACAAACTCTTGCAATTTGTGACTTTCCATAAGAGAAGGCTCCATACCCTGTTTGCCATTCAAATTTTTCTCTTATAAAACCTTTGTCATTAATCCAGGTATTACTGGCTCGTTTTATATCTTTTACCAAATCAGCAATCGAAATGGATGGTTGTAATCCTACAAAAATGTGAATGTGGTCAGGCATCCCATTAATGGCTAGCATTTTATGTTTGTCGTTTTGTACAACCGCCGTAATGTATTTATACAACTCATCTTCCCATGAATATTGAACGAAACTTTTTCGACCTTTTACAGCAAAAACTAAATGTATATAAAGCTGTGTATAGGTATTACTCATACTAATAAATTTTATATGCTGCTTCAGTTTGGAGCTACCTTACTAATTTACAATATTTTTTCTTTATTTTTTTTACCCTTTTTATTGTCTCTTGCTGCATCTAAAGCAACGTTGAACCCATTCTATTTTTCAAAGTCCAAAAGGTCAATTGAAAGCTGAAGAATTAACTAATTATATCCTGTAATTTTATTAGCTAGCTGTTTATTGTTAGAAAACTTTCGGCCCCATTTACTTCAATCGAAAGCTTTTCCTTATCTTTCATATCAATTATCTTCTTAACGATTAAATTGATAGGATATGAAAATCAATCAACGTTTGCTTAGCCCCTTTAAAATTTTTATCTATCTAGGGTTTATATTGTGTGTATTTACTTTTAGCAAATATGCTCAACATAATTCACTGTCATTTATTTCATCTGCGCTGCAGATAAAAGATACCACACTAACGGAAGAGCAGAAACGATTACCAGAAAATGCTTTGAAAGGTCTTCGTGTGGCGCCGGGTTTGGATATTCGTCCCTTTGCTACAGAACCGATGTTGCAAAACCCTACCAATATTGATGTAGATGAAAGAGGTAGAGTATGGGTAACAGAAGCCTATAATTATCGTCCTGCGATTACTAAAAATCCTGCTAATCTTTTGGGAGATAGAATCATGATTTTAGAAGATTTGAATGGAGATGGAAAAGCAGATACTGCCAAAGTATTTTATCAAGGTTCTGAATTAAATGCGCCCTTGGGTATTTGTGTATTGGGAAATAAAGTAATTGTTTCGCAAAGTCCGTATGTATGGGTTTTTTACGATGACAATGGAGATGATAAAGCAGATAGAAAAGAGATAATGTTTAGTGGTATAGGTGGAGAGCAACATGATCATGCGGTACATGCTTTTACTTTTGGTATGGATGGAAAATTATATTTTAACATGGGCAATGAGGGAAAGACTTTAAAAGATAAAAATGGCAAGGATGTGTTGGACCAAGATGGAGATGTGATAGGACCTAAAAAATATCAGCAAGGAATGGTTTTCCGTTGCAATACCGATGGATCAGAAGTAGAGTGTTTAGGAAGTAATTTTCGAAATCCTTATGAAGTAGCGGTGGATAGTTATGGCAGTTTATGGCAGAGCGATAATGATGATGATGGCAATAAAGGAGTGCGCATTAATTATGTAATGCAATATGGCAATTATGGATACAAGGATGAGTTGACTGGTGCAGGATGGCAGAAAAACAGAGTGAACATTGAAGACTCTATTCCTTTGAGACATTGGCATTTGAATGATCCAGGAGAAGTGCCCAATTTATTGCAAACAGGTGCAGGATCTCCCACCGGATTAATTGTTTATGAAGGATCCTTATTGCCCGCACAGTTTCAGAATCAACTGATTCATTGCGATGCCGGTCCGAATGTAGTGCGTGCTTATCCAGTGAAAAAAAATGGAGCAGGTTATAGCGCTTCTATCGTGAATGTTGTAAAAGGAGAAAATGATCAGTGGTTTAGGCCATCGGATGTATGTGTTGCACCGGATGGATCTTTGATTATTGCAGATTGGTACGATCCAGGTGTAGGCGGTCACCAGGCAGGCGATCAAGTACGTGGTAGAATTTATAGAGTAGCTCCACCGGCTTCGAAGTATAAGATACCTACTTATGATTATAAATCAGCCATTAGTGCAGTGGCTGCTTTACAAAATCCTAATTTGAGTGTAAGGCATCATGCATTTACTGCATTGAAAAAAATGGGGGCAGCTGCCACGCCAGCGTTAGAGAAATGCTGGAGCAGTTCACCCAATTCAAGAATGAAGGCAAGAGCTTTTTGGGCCTTGGTCAATCAAACCAATGCAGATGCCGATAAATATATTCAGCAAGCACTTCGATCTACGGATCCTAATTTGCGCATCATTGGTATTAGGGCATCGAAGCAACTAGGCGTTGGCGTTATGGAGGCGATTCGTTTTTTAGTAAAGGATGCGGATCCTCAAGTGCGTCGGGAATGTGCCGTAACCTTGCGCCACAATAATTCTCCAGAAGCAGCTGTATTATGGGCTTCGTTGGCTATGCAACATGATGGTAAGGATCGTTGGTATTTAGAGGCATTGGGAATAGGTGCAGCAGGACAGTGGGATCGTTTCTTTGAAACTTATTTAACAATGGTTAAGAATCCGTTGTTGACTGCAGGCGCTCGTGATATCGTTTGGCGAGCAAGATCATCGGTGTCACTTCCTTATTTGGCTTCATTAGCGGTGGATAGCAAAGAGACTTTTAAAAGTAGGGCAAGGTATTTCCGTGCATTTGATTTTAATGAGGGAGCTAATAAATCGGACTTGTTATTAAAAATGATTGCCAATAATAGTTCGCATGATTTAGCACTGAATAGAGTGGTATTAAGTACACTCGATGTGCCATCGGTCACTGGTTCGCCCTTGGCACAAAATGCGTTGACAGAAGTATTGCAATCTTTGTATGGAACGGATCAATATATAGAACTAGTTAGCAAATACGAAGTGAAATCGCAATGTGATAATTTATTAAAACTATCTACCCAAGTGCTTGCAAGACCAGTTAATAAAAGTGCGGCTACTTTATTATTGCAACTTTGTGGAACCGACCCCATTGGAAAAGTGATGAATGGAAATGACCTAGAGCAACAAAAGGGGTTATTAGCAGTGCTAGGTTTGGTAGGCACCACCGAGTCGATTGATTTAATACAAAGTGTTTTATCGTCAGATAAAAATTCATTGCCCTTAAGAAAGTTTGCAGCTAATGTAATCGGTAGAAGTAGAACAGGAGAAACGAGGGCAATGCAGTTATTAAAAAACAAGAAAGTACCTACTGCATTGGTTTCGGATATTGTATTTAGTGTATCAGGATCTACGCGTGAATCGGTTAGAAAAGAGGCGGCAAGTTATTTACCTGCTCAACCAATTAAAGAGGGTGAAAAAAAGGAGCCTACGATGTCTGATTTGCAAGCCTTGAAAGGAAATGTAGTAGCAGGAAAAAAAGTTTTCTCAAGTGCTTGTATTCTTTGTCACAAGGTAAACTTAGAGGGAAATGATTATGGTCCTAATCTTTCAGAGATAGGGGCTAAGTTGCCTAAGATAAGTTTATTAGATGCGATTGTTCATCCTTCTGCAGGGATAAGTTTTGGTTATGAAGGTTGGGAAGTAGAGATGAAGGATGGCGCTACTGTATCGGGTATTGTTACTAGCAAAACAGAAACTGATATGGAGTTAAAATTTCCTGGTGGCGGAAAGATGACTGTCAAAACAAATAATATAAAGTCATTGAACCAGTTATCGCAGTCGATGATGACAGCGAATTTACATCAGCAAATGAGTGCGCAGGATATGGCTAATTTGTTGGAGTATTTATCTGTGTTAAAGAAAAAGTAAGCATAGTAAAATTAAGAGGTGACATCCACTGTCATCTCTTAATTTTTTCAATAGCGTATTATCTGTAATGACCATCTTTATGCATGGCCATATCTTCAGCATCTTCTTTTAGCGTATCAATTTTTTCGTTGATCCCGTCTTTTAGGTCATTGATCTTGTCTTTAATCTGATTTCCTTTTCGGCGAAGTTTTCTTCGGGTGATGGAACCCTTGTTAGGGGCAAATAGAATACCTACAATGGCTCCGATGGCCGCTCCGATTAATACTTTGTGTATTGTCCGCATCTGTATAATTTTAAATAGTAAGATTAAAATTGATTCGTTTAATGAATGACTAAAAATAATAAAATATTGTTGCAAAACCTTGACAAATCATCATAAACGGATATGATTGTTATCGTAATAATTGATTAAATAATTATCTTTTTAGTAAAATAAAAGTTGGGTATGTAGGGTTGAGATTTACTCCGTAATAGAGTGCTTTTACTTTTTTGCCTTGATGCAAAAAAGTAACAAAAAAAATCTATCCGCCGCGGCGGATGAAATTTTGAATGTCAGCCTAAAATCAAGGAACTCGCCGGTAGAGTATGTTTCTTTAAAGTGTTTGCCGTCTCAGACAGCCTTGATTTTTTAACGGCTGACATTCAAAATTTCTAGCACTTTTTATTCAAGGGCGTCACTGAATGGTGCTTACTAAATTTTGATAGTCTACTTTTTTATTAGGTTAAATTAGAGCACAGTGTTATTTTAACAGTCTTCATTTTTTAACGGCTGATAGTTAAAATTTCTAGCAGTTTTAATTCGAGGGCGTCACTGATTGGGCGATTACTACTTTTTAAGCGTCTACTGTCTATTGAGGATAATTGGTTGAACAATAAAAATAGCCAGAAAAATCTTGTCCAATCATCAGGAAAATAGATGATTGTTATCGTTTTAATGTAGAGTTTAGTAGGGGTATTAATAATATTAGCTAAATCGCTTTTGATGCAAATATTCTTTAGGTGTAAGGCCGGTTTCTTCTTTAAAGGAGGTGAAAAAACTTGTTTTGGATGAGAAGCCCGATTTTGTCCAGATGCCTTCTAGGGAGGATATATTTATTTCGTCTGTTAGCAATAATTCTTTGGCATGTTTTACTCGAAGTTCTGTTCTTAGTTTTGTAAATTTTTTGTCGAAAAAATTACTGAAGCAATAGTAAACATGGTGTTTAGGAATGTCTAATCTATCTGCGATATCATCGATATTAAAATCTTCTGATAGGTACGGTTTCTCTGTATTGATAAATAAACTTATTCTGTCAGCAATTGGTTTTAATGGATCTAGATTATCAATCGGTGGTGTTTTGTCATCCTTGAATGGGTTATTTCCCTCATTGGGTTGAATAGCAGCTTTAGTAACCAATTTATTTTTTGATCTAGGTAAGCCATATAATATTTCAGGAAATATCAATAAGCTGATTGGTATGAAACAATAGCAAACGGATGATATAACTAGTAAAGGCGAACTATTAACATCTGAGTTAGTAAAATCGGGTAAATTGTAAAAGTAATAAGTTGCAACGCTATAACAAATGGCTATTGTTAGTGTGAGGATGGAGATGGCAGCTAACCAAATAAATATAAAACGTTTTTGTTTTTCGGGTATTTGTTGAATGGATTTATTTTTTGTCTGTTTGATTATTATAAATAAGGTAGCAATGCAATAAATTAATAATAATAAAGGCCGAAAGAAGGTGTTGAAAAAATGAGGATATAGCCAAGATATTTCTATCTGTTTATGAATGATTATACGGTTAACTATCTTTTCAGCTAATTCAGTTTTTATATGAAAGGGTTCAAAATAGTAGGGTGCTATTGATATTAGACCAATGACAAATGGAAGAAAGTGTATATAGTCAAGTTTTTTCAATTTGTATTTTTCATCATTGAGGGTAGATTTTATATAGAAAAATAAGAGAGGCCCCATCAAATAGAAAACGGGCATAAAGTGCCCATACATTACTGCTATACCAATAATGGATTGACTTAAAAGAATATAGTAATGCAATAGACCATAAAGAGACATTGCCAGGAGAAACGAAAATAAGTAGATCGCACTCTTATTAATCTTATAATTAAAGACAAATAGAATGCAGGTCAACAACATCATTAACAGGGAGACAAGAAGTATCACAGATTTTAAATAAGGTTAGATATCTAATATTAAGTCAAATTCATCATTTTATCGCAAAAAATTAATTAAGCCAAGCTATTTTTCTGATTTAATTGTTGAATAATAAAGTCATTATATTCTATATAATTTGTATATCAAATGAGAAATATGAAAAAAATCCTTCATCTATGCAATCTAGTTGATTGCATTTTTGAGTAAATTTTTAGAATTTAATTTTGTTTTTTTATTAAAGTGTAAATTTCAAATAATTATGTAGAAGTTCTATTTTGTATATGAAAAATGGAGTACCAAAAAATCATTTTTGAACCAATTACCTCTTCATTTTGATAGAATTGGCTGATTAACAAACAATTGATTGCAATTTAGCGAGACATATATTATATTTAAATCATTTGTTTTTATATCATCTGACGGTTCTATTTTGTAAAACGAACCAATTTTTTCACTCATTTCAATTCCGATTTCTTTCAAATAAACTTAAAAAAGTTTAATTTTTCTATAAGGTCCTTCCCTATTTTTTGAGTTCAGAAAAGTGGAATCTGAGTTCTAAAAAGTCAACTTACCCAATAGTTATACCATATCGTTTTTTTTGAACTCATTTAATTGGTCATTTTGTTTAGATGAGTGTAAAGTAAATTTTTTTTGTATGAGGATTTTTTTGCTTGTAATCAGCTAGTGCAGGTTCGTTTGTTGAAACCTATCAAATAGGTAATAAAAATTATAGATTATATACAAATTTAATTATATATAACCATGGATTTATTCCTTGGTAATGAAAAACCATTGGCAACCAATATGAAATTTCGCTTAGCCTATCGATTACTGTTTTTAATTTGTTTTCAATTAATAGGTTCGTTTGCTTTTGCGCAAACAGCGTGCGTTGCTCCATATAATCCTACACCTGCCACTAGCTGGGGGATGGTACAAAAATTTCAATCAAGTGCAGTGATTTGGAATGGAGGTACACCAACGGCTGCAGATTTAAATGGAGATGGGATTTCAGAAATTTTAGTACCGGCTAGCGCCAATACAGGTTACTATGTTTACAAGGGGGATGGTTCTAATGCTTTAACGGGCACACTTGATTTTCAAATTGCAATACAAAGTTCATACTCTAGTCAACCTGCAATTGCTAATATTGTTTCAACTTCTGCAGGACCAGAAGTGATTGCAGTCAATACAGGTGGCTATGTGTACATTTTTGCAGGTACAGGCGGAACTGAAACTAATTATTTATACAAATCAACTACTGCATCTCAATATACCACAACCAGTACGCCTTATGTAGTAGATATTGATGGTGACGGTAAAGCAGAAATTGTTTTAGGAAGCGATGTATTTGGTATTGTGAATAATGCATTGGTGAAATTGGTGGCTGGTCCTGCATTAGGTTATATTGGTCAAACTTCTGGTAGCACAGGTACGCCGGTTGATGTTATTGTTGCAGATATTATTTCCACTAATCCCGGTAAGGAAATCATATATGGTTCAAAAGTATATGGCGTTAATTTATCTACAGGTGTAACCACGGTTCTAAAAGATTTAAGTACAATTACAGGTTCAGGTATTGCGTCTAATGACAATGGACCTACTGCTGTTGGGGATATGAATGGAGATGGTAAATTAGACATCGTCTATAATGGCTCAACCTATGTGGTAATGTGGGATCCGAATGGTACTAATTTAGCAACTACATTATTATTCAAAAGAGTACCTCCATCATTTAACTTTGGCACTAGAGGTTTGCCTTTAATTGCGAACGTTTACAACGATAAAACAACAGGTGGAAAAGCAACCGATTTGCCTGAAGCTGTTATTATTAATTCGGTGAGTGGAAGTGCAGGTATTGTTACTGCTTATAATTTAAATTATAATACCACAGCAGGAACCGCAACTCAATTTATTTGGTCGCTTGGTACCAATGACATGTCGGGATGTACAGGTATTACCGCATTTGACTTTGATGGAAATGGTTTGAGGGAAATTGTTTACCGTGATCAATCTACTTTAAGAATCATCAATGGTAACCTAGCAACGCCAGTTAACTATGCAACTGCTGCAGTGGCATCTTCCACTTGGGGGGAATATCCCATAGTGGCAGATTTAAATAATGATGGACAAGCAGAAATTGCTGTTACAGGTAACAATACCTTACAGGTTTTTGGTAGTGATCCAACAACTTTTCCATGGAGAGGCGCACCCAATTATTGGAATCAGCGTAACTATCGTATTGTAAATATTAATAGTGATTTAACAGTACCAGCTACTGAAATTAATGCGGCAAGTTCGGTTGCCTATAATAATAATGAAGCACAGTTGCAATTATCTGATGCAGTAGGGTCTGGTGTGCCAAATGGGTATGCCTATGTACCAGACGCAACTATTACAATAAACTCTATTGTTGGAACTTGCCCTACCATGACAGTTTCAGCAACTATAAGTAATACAGGTTCACTTTTATTACCAGCTGGAACATATGTAACCTTATATGATGCGAACCCAACTACTGCTGCTGCGAATATTGTAGGAACTTATCAAACAACTGCTATCCTTGCTCCAGGAGCGTCAACAACTGTAACTATTCCTGTAAGTTTGGTGTACAATACTTCTATTGTGTATGCAGTAGTAAATGATAAAGGCACCACAACAAGACCATTTAATTTAAGTTCATGGACCTCTAACACAGGAATTAATGAATGTAGTTATACCAATAATATTAGTTCAAAAACATTTAGTTGTACCAATTCCGATACAGATGATGTAGCGGATTATGCAGATATAGATGATGACAATGATGGCGTGTTAGATTGTGCAGAAGGAACTAATATCTCATTAGATTTTTCTGCTCCAACGCTTTTTACGAATAGATCTATAGATGCATCAGGTATCGTCACCTATTCTTCTTCACAACCAGTAGTAGGCGGACAATTGAATGTTCCATCGGGGGATGCTAATGGTAATATTAGTGTTTCTGTTAACACAGGCGTTGGTTTGAGAACTAGCTATAGTATAGCATTTAATACTCCAACAAGTTTAATAATTAAAAATAATACAAAAATCATTCAAGGGTATGTAACTTATGACGAATATTTTGAATTTAGTACAAGTGCTGGAAATGTGATTGCGCTCTCAGATCCTAAATTTGAATTGCAAGTATATATTGGAACAGCTTGGGTAGATGTGCCCGTTAATTATTCTGCTACTTCCATTAAATGGAAACCAAAAGAAGCTTTTCTGCCAGGAGCAGGAAGCTTTGCTTTTACAATTCTTAATGCGTCTAGCTTTACTTTTTATCATTACAACAATACGAATGCTTCGGCAAATGGAACCACTTTAAATATTGCTCGTTATTGTATGGATACCGATACGGATAATGATGGTATTCCCAACCGATTAGATTTAGATTCCGATGGAGATGGTTGTACCGATGTAGTAGAAGCGGGAGTGAGTGGTACTTTAAGTTTAGGATCCATAAAAAATGGTGTGTATGGTGTTGTAAAAAATACTACTTCAAAAGCTAATGCCATTGCAGCAGGCCCTTATGGTTTAAATGGATTAGCGGATGGAGTAGAAACCTCTTCGGAAAGCGGCTTGATCAATTATACTTCAACTTATGACCCATATGCACTTAGTGCGAACTTAGCTTCTTGCCGAGATACCGATGGAGATGGGATCATTGACTTATTAGATATTGATGATGAAAATGATGGAGTTTTGGATGCAGAGGAATCTCCAGATTGTTTCATGTCCGTCAGTGATTGGAACACGACTGACAAAACATTATTTGCAAAAATTACTTCCGAATTAACAACACTTGCAGGCTACAATAACTTTACTGAATTAACGGATAATGATGTTGATTTATCTGGAACAAAATTTGTTACTACTCCTACGCAATCGGAATTAGGTAAAACTATTTTTAATATTGAATTATTATTCCCTACTCAAATTGATGCTATTTATATTAGAAAAAATGATGCAACTCAAATATTTGCAGCGACTGCCAATAGTATAAAAATACAAGGTTCAAATGATAATAGTAACTGGACCAATTTAACAGCAGATATTACACCTCCATTAGATGCTTCTAATAAAACAGTAAATGGAACTGTAACTTTGTTAAATTCAAATAAATTCACGCTAACCTTAAATCCTGGAAAATATAAGTATTATAGATTCTATGGAGTGGTTGCTGCAAATATATTATCAGGAACTGCAAACGAATTTTTCTTTGATGTAAATAATGCAACATATCAAGCTTCTTATTATCCAAAAGCAGATTGTTCCAATGACACCGATGATGATGGTATTTTAAATCACCAGGATTTAGATTCCGATAATGACGGATGTTCTGATGCAATTGAGGCGGGTAGTTCTACAACTGCTACAAGTGTTACTGTATTTCCAACAGGTACGGATACTAATAACAATGGTTTATTGAATGATTTTGAAAGTGCTAATGCTGGAGTGGTCAATTATGCATCTGTTTATGAACCTTATGCCATAAGCGCCAACTTAGCTGCCTGTAGAGATACGGATGGTGATGGCATTCCAGATAATATTGACTTAGACGATGACAATGATGGTATTTTAGACGCAGTTGAATCGCCAGATTGTTTTTATACCGCCAATGAGTGGCATTTTGGAAATCGTCCAGGTATTACGGTTACTACGCCATTATCCATGGTGAGTCCTCAAAACAATCCACAAAAATTAGTGGATGGAAATAATAGTGGAACAGACTATGATGTAAGGATGGTTACTACAACTACCACTGTCAATGCACTTGGATCTGGCCGAGAAGTATATAAGTTTAATATGCAAATTCCGGTTAAACTTTCCAAAGTTTATTTAGGGTACACAGGTATTTATTCTCATTTTGATAATGGAACCAACCTTATTTTAAGAGGCTCTAATGATGGTGCAACTTGGACAAATTTATCTGGTACAAGTGGCACACCTGCAGTAGCATATGATGCAACTATTAACTCGGTCTCAGCAACGGAAACCTCAGCCATTTTCCCATATCCTGCTACTACGCAATATGCAACTAGTGCGAATATATTTTCAGTAACACAAAATGCTGCAAAATATCTTTACTATGATATTTTTTGGTCAAGTGGCGGAGGAATTAATATGACAGGATATGCGAATGAAGTTTATTTTGATGTAGCATCCGATTATATCCCTAGTGCCAATCCCAAAGAAATTTGTACTAATGATACAGATGGAGACGGAATTTTAAACCACCAAGATTTAGATTCAGATGGAGATGGTTGCCCGGATGCAAAAGAAGCAGGTATTACTGCAACTTTAACTTCGGC
>Ga0114973_10002066_pt1 | contig 14750 bp, 19 predicted proteins | sample M_140807_MF_Meta_FD_87025 | JGI IMG/M metagenome (GOLD analysis project Ga0114973, IMG submission 87025) | Freshwater microbial communities from Lake Montjoie, Canada to study carbon cycling - M_140807_MF_MetaG | ecosystem: Environmental > Aquatic > Freshwater > Lake | place: Lake Montjoie... | reverse complement strand
GATGGTCCGGTCGACAGATTCGACGAGGGGGATTATAGCCATTTGTTTGATGGCCGCGTGTGCACGTGCGGACAGGGCTGCACCTTAGCTAGGACAGTTTAGATTGTGTTAGAGATAGAGATAGTATATAACAATTTTGTAGAATTATAATATTACGTTTTGAAGTAATATTATATTGCATAAAGCTCCATCGTATGGGTAGAAAATTGAAAATTTTTTTGCGGAACCATCTAAGTCCAACCAAAGATACCAACCCTCTTGAAAATGTCGTACGCCTTCACCTGGTTAAAAACGCTAGAGCGGTCCTTCGGCCGTTACAGCCGAGATTTCACCCCTGAACACATAGGGGAGTTTATCGCCCTGTTGGAACGCGTGAAAGCCCTCTTAGAAGCGGCCCTCCCGCTTGCCCACCAACGCCAAGCCGCCCGACAAAGGGCTGCACTGGCCAACGCGCAGCCGGCGATTGACCGGTGGATAAAGAAAACTGAAAAACGCCCCCGAGTTTTGAAAATTTCGGAACTGAAACGGCCGACCGAAGAGCCATGTGGGATCTGCCTGGAGAACCATACAGGAGAAGAAATGATAGCGTGTGGGTGCAACCACCAATTTGGGAAAAATTGCTTCATGTTGATGGTAAAAACAAACCTTTCTAGCTCGCATCCGGTCCTTTGCCCGCTTTGTCGCGTTCCGGTCAAATCCTTCTCAGGGTTCAGACAGAGGGCGGCGCCGAAGCCACGCAATCCGGTCGCTGCATAAAAAATGGAAAAAGGTAGCCTAGTTTGTGCCCTGTAATTTTTTTAATATAATAATGCGTAAAATTATTTACCAGCTTTCCCTCCGTGCAAATAAAGTTGTCTACAATTCACTTGCCAAAACGCCCATATTGTAGTGCGGCGCGCGAAGAACAATTCTACCTGGGGGGCAATAATACTTTCGGGTTTTTCGTTTACCCCCACCTTTTTTGGATGCACTTTGGAGTTGTAAGGGGGTCTTTGCGGCATCGGGTTTTACGGATATATCTATGATCCAATCAGAATTCGAAAATACGTCTTTGAAATGGTACGTCATAAATTGGTGAATCCAATCCCGGACTAGTCGGCATCGTTCGGACACAGGTATGGATCGAAAGAAACCGCCAAACGTATCGGATGCGTCGTAATATTTCTTGATCTCGTCGACATATTGGGCGAGTTCCGTGATCTCTAAAAACTCGTCAAACGACATTTTACTCTTGAAATCGGCGGAATTCAAAACTAGGTCAACCATTTCACGGTACGCCTTGTGTTTGACAGGATCCTTTTGTCTAGCATGGAAATGTTTTTCATACCAGGTTTGTCCATTGAAAGCGATCGAAAAATAGTAGAGTGGGATCGGAATGACGTTGGTTCCTCGTTTACGAAATCGAGAACCCTTCGTGATAATTTCATTTTCGGTGGCACATTCTATATTCGATTTATCTTCAAATTCTACTTTATCTATTGTTGGTAATTGCTTACGAACATGGGCTAATAATGTTTTGATCATAACCACCGAGCCGCCTCGTTCTAGCGGAACATCCATGGAACATTCGGGGTCGTACATGGCATGGGGAATGTAAGCGTGAACCGGTTGATTTTTGGTGTAACGTATCGATACACTTACACAATCGGCATAATCACCCCCAATTTTGAAACTTTGATTGTAGATGTTCCCGGTGTCTTCTGACATCAATATGTTATCAATAATTTGAAATTTGTACTTCCCTACGGTTACAACGGTTTTTTGTTGGTTCATTCGGATTATATATTTACTCTATAATATTTTGCTCTTAGAGAACCCATTGACCCCAAAAAATTGAAGGGTTTTACATAATATAACATAATAATATGTAAAAACCTTCCAACGATGACCACATTATCCAATAAGTTTGCACTTTTACCCAATGGCATCATCCGAGAAATTGTCGCGTATGCTGGGCTTATCCTGAAAATGCGAAATGGAAAAATTATGATACAGATCCCCAAGGACGACCCACGTTATACCCTGCTTCAAACCATACCGGCAAAAACAATCTTGAGCGAAAACCGGCATGATTTCTTTGCTTATGTAACATTGACACGCAAAGAGAATAAACACCGTCATCGCATCTATATGGAAGTCTCCCAGTTCGCATACAAAGGCAAAGAATTTTTGAATTATAACTTTTATGTGAATGATGTGATAAATAAAGCGAGATATCGTAATTATCACTGGCGCGAGGGTGTAACAACGAACATTTTGATGTAAATGGTACACCTTTGCCGATTTAAATCGCCCCCTGAAGGGGGCGATTCTGCTGGTACATAAGGCAAAGGCAACGTTGCCCTTAAACACTGAGCCGGACACCCTTTGGGTGTCCGGATTATAATGTTCAAGGGTGTAAATGCGCGAAGGTGTAAAACAATTCATTCTTGTCTTTGCTGGTCGAATCGCTTTACACCCATTCTAGTTCTTCATTCGTGAGCCGGATTATTTTATTGGATTGACGGTCCGTGCCATATTTTGTGATAAAGCCACTTATCAATGCCATTTTTTTGCTGTTCATCGGTTTGATAAACACATAGTCAGCGCCACTGGTGATGAAACCGCATATGTCTTCGGGCGAATCTTCCCCAGTGAGTCCAAATATCAAATTGTTATAGGGAATAGCTCGCATAGCTTTCGCTGCGACCCAGCCGTCTGTCACAGGCATATTTTTATCCATCAACACAAGGCCGATGCTGCTTGTGCACCTACGGATTTGGTCCAATGCCCCTGCCCCATCTTCTGCCGAGTAAATATAACCGAATAGAGGAATGGTTTTGAGTAGTTTGTACATCATCTTACGGTTCAACACACTGTCATCCACGACGAGAACATTGTATGTAGTCTTCGGTAAATGGATCGATGTCTTTTTGACAGAAAGCACTTTGGACGATGGGGTACGAATATGAAGCGTGGTATCATAGCATACTGTCAGAGTTAGTTCAATGACAAATTCGTTTCCTATTGGTTCAATGAAGTTATGGGTGATTTTGCCTCCGTGCAGCTCTACAATGGTTTTGCAAATATACAGCCCCATTCCCGATCCGCTCGTGGAATTGAAAGTCTCAAATAAATGTTCTTTGATATGGGGCAATAAATGGTTGTTCTGGTCTTTGATAGAAATAAGCACAGTCTGTTCATCGAAAGGGGGATTGTTAGGCAGATTTGTAATGTGAACAGTGATGGTATTTTCTTGTTCCACACGACGATATTTGATAGCATTTTTAAATAGATTGATGATGACATGTTTGATATTATGTACATCACCGTAGTTCCATAATGCGACGGATGGGTCGATATAATAAGTGAGGGCGACATTGGATTGTTTGAAATTGTATAAAAGCAATATTTCCACATTCGCGATGAATTTTTGGAGCGAAAATGGTTCGAATGCATTCAATTCAATGTTCTCCTCTTGAACCGTGGCAAATTTAGTAAGAATTTCTTCAATAAATACCACACTCTTATTGATGTCTTGGATGGTTTGGTGGTCCTCGGCGTCTTTAACTCTATCCTTTAGCACTTGGAGTCCAACCGTAATCGTGGAGATCGGGGTGAGTAATTCGTGGACAAAGCATTTCATATAGACTTTAAAATTTACGCCATTTTGTTTTAGCTTACTCGTTCCAATCGTCATTAATGATGCTTCGTCACAAATTGCATCATCAATAATTTGTTCGGGGACGATGGAATGGTATTCACTTTTTGGAGGAGGCGGAGAACGCATTGGCGTTACTTGGTGTTTTACTCGAATAAATCTAGTCAATATTGTTTCAATCCTACTAATTATTGGCCGGTCTCTCGGAGACGTCTTTTGCGACATAATACAAATATTATCTTTATTATTCAGTTTAAACTATAACTTTATTTATTATTTCACAAAATAATTTACTGCTGTTACATTTCCGAAGTTGCAAAAATAATATAGTTTACAATAAATATAAACACTACTCGGGTTGTTATGTAATGATTTTCCCTTTTTTATTTACATTTCTGGCAGTATCTAATGGAATAGGTCGGACCCCGGTCAAAGTATCTCCCCCGCGTACCATGACACCGGTCAGCTTGTACTCAGACGCCGACGTCAAGCGGATCATCAACAATCCGAACGCCTTGGACCGTGTCCCCTACAATCAGCTGATCGATAAAATCAAAAACAAAGAAATATCTAAAATCTTCTTGTCGAATCGGCGCGACGAGGTGATCGCCGAGAACAAAGTAGAATCCGACGATATCTACAACGATTTCTTCATTACCGACATTGTGCCGGACATCACCAGTGGTCTCATCGATTTGTCTGTCCAGAACAAGGTAGAACCAGTGTTCAAAATGAAGGCTGACCCACCGAACCCGATTCAGGTGCTAGCCACCGATTCCTATCTATTTATTAGCAATACCGTATTTCCCTTCATCATGCTGTCAATCTTTTTTTCGATTATTCGGGGGATTTTCTTTATGAGCCGAGGTGGAGGGGCGAATGCAGGTTCTCCATTTGGACAAGGTATGCCGGGTTCTCTCAACATCGATTTAAAGAAAGACAAGGAGGAGATGAAGAAGTCTAACATCACATTGCAGAGCTTTGCCGGTAGCCCTGAGATTTTCGAGGAATGTACCGAAGTTGTGTCTTACCTGAAAAATGCGACGATCTACGAAGCCGCTGGTGCTAAGATACCCCGAGGGATCCTGTTGGAAGGACCGCCTGGAACGGGTAAGACGCTCTTGGCTAAAGCGATTGCCAGTGACACGGACGCTAATTTTTTGTCGATAACTGCGAGTGAATTTGTCGAGGTGTTCGTCGGGGTCGGGGCGTCCAAGGTACGTAACCTGTTCAGTACTGCCCGGAAGAATGCCCCTTGTATCATTTTTATCGACGAATTCGACTCCATCGGCCGTCAGCGCGGGGTGGGTCTCAATATGGCCAACGACGAGCGCGAACAAACCCTAAACCAACTCTTGGCCGAGATGGATGGGTTCGCGAACAATGACGGTATTTTGGTGATTGCTGCTACGAACCGTAAGGATATTTTAGATGCGGCTCTCTTACGTCCGGGTAGATTCGACCGTATCATCAAGGTGTCATTGCCGGATAAGACTTCACGGCGTGATATCTTAGGGGTTCATGCCAAGAATAAACAGCTGGCGGAGAACGTGAACCTGGATTTTGTGGCGGAGCTGACGACCGGGTTTTCGGGGGCACAGTTGAAGAACTTGTTGAACGAGGCGGCGATTTACACGGCGCGACGTGGTGAGATCGTCATCCAGAACCAGGATGTTTTGGACGCCCTCGAGAAATTGGTAGTGGGGCTGATTCGTAAGGTGGACGGACGTAGTGAGGAGGCGAGACGTCGGGTCGCGGTTCATGAGATTGGACACGCCTTTTTATGCGCACAATTCGAAGATTATTTTGATCTTAAGAAGGTGACTATACAGAGTACCTATAATGGTGCGGGGGGATACACCCTCTTCAACGAACGCCAGAATATCAGTGAGGCTGGTCTATACACGAAAGATTTCTATAAAAAGCAGCTGATGGTGGCGATGGGGGGTAAGGCGGCCGAACACTTGTATTACGGCAACGATTTTATTTCGGTGGGGGCGGTCCAAGATTTGAAACAGGCGAACAGTTTGGCGGAACGTATGATTGGTAATTATGGTATGGGGACGGAATTAGATGCGTTTTATAACAAGAATGCGGACCCGGCTTTGGCGCGTAACGGTGATACTTATTCGGATAAGATTAAAGAGAAGATTGACCGCGAATCGATTGGCCTCGTGGACGAGGCGTTGTTCCGAGCGCAAAAGATGTTGTCGGAGAACCGGGAACAGTTGGACGTGTTGGTCGAAAAATTATTGGAGAAAAATACCCTTTTGGGGACCGAGTTTTCTGAAATATTGGACGACTGCACAACCACGTGCGAACTCGAATAAAAATATTATTATATTATTATATTAGCTAATTAGGTAACATAATAATTAATAGGTGTCTAAAAAAGGTTCCTAACAATCAAAGTATTCGCGGGAACGACTTCTGTTGTGCGCACAGAATCGATTTCGTCGTCATCTTTTCCTACACCTTTGCCGATTTAAAACGCCCACTTTAGTGGGCGTTTCCAGTGGCAAAGGCAACGTTACCACGCGCATTTTAAATGCGCGAAGGTGTAATAAATACATCTTGATTTTGGCTGTGACCGCTCCATTACAGGCGAAAAAAGGTGCGCGTGCGCGGGGCTAAGGGGGTAGTGTTTGCCGGGACAATGTCTGCTAATGTGTTTGATGCGTCATCGTCATCTTTTCCTAATAAATACATTTTGATTTTGGCCGTGACCGCTCCATTACAGGCAAAACAACGGGTGGTTAATTTTTCGGTACAACTAACACAAAAGGTGTGTCCACAAGGTTGGATGCACATCTTTACCTCGTTCTCGTAACATACGGTACAGCAATATTTACTAAGCGTCTTTTTATGGGTATCGCAGGTATCAATTGTTTTTTTATAAAGATCCAGAAAATCGGTGATTTTTTTCATTTTACACGTTTCGTTTTCGATTTTAGCATCGATTTTTTCGTAAACATCACATAGGCTGTTGAGATATTCAGACTTTATAGAAAAAAATCGTTCTCTCAGTAAGGTCGGGTCAAGTATCGCGGTTTCCTGGTCTATCCCCAAATCTCTCAACATTAACTCAGAAATAGAGCACATAGGCTTTTCTAATCTTAAATCGTCAATGCACAGCACTTTTACTTTGTAGAGGTCGATATAGCTCTTTTCCGTCTTCCGAATATTTTTAAAAATCTCCTCCAATTTGTTCTTATATTTGGTCAATTTGGTCACTCTTTCCTTAATCGTTTTCAGTTCACCTAATTTCGCAGTAACCATCGTATTAAGGTTCTCTATTGTCTTTCTAAAATCTTGTTCTTTCAAATATTCTTCGTCATACTCATACGGTTCTATAGCCTTGTTATCATATTCTTCCTTTAGTTTATTGAATTTCGCCATCATTTCGGTGGCATTATAATCAATAATAGACTGTTGCATATGCGAATAACGTTAATGAGGCGTTATTTTTATGTTGTTTCAGTTAAAAAAGGGGTTTTATTACACACAAACTACAGCTACGCGCGAACTATGACTTAAGGGGCTACTCGGCTACTATTCCGTGTCCACTCGAAGAAGAACTTTCGCAACTCCTTCTCTGTTGACTCGAGCCGCGCTTTGGCGGATTCACGCGCCATCTCGTGCTCCCACAAGACCTCTTTCAGGAACGGCACGGACGGATGGCCCGCGCTGAGCGTGGCGAAGAGCCGATAGGTCATGCACCGATCCTCCGTACGAATGATGGGCAACGCCCACCCAAACGCGTAGGAGTGGAGGTGGTAGTATAGAGTCTCGTCGTCGATGTCGTCGCGAAAGGTGGCCTTGACGTACGCGCACTTGTCGTCCTCTGCCAGGTTGGTCACGGTGCTAAACGTTTGCGCAAACGCAATCGTCACCGCTTTGAACTCGCTCGGACTGCCGTTGCTGTAGGCAGACAAGAGGGTCTCCTTCAGGGCCTCTCGACTGAGGCCTTCGGGAAAATCCCGGATGACCAGGTTCACCTCGCGGGGCAGCTCGTTCCAAGGGGCAATTGCGGACATATTCGCTTGTTATTAGGATACGAATAAAACAAGCGAATAAAAACGTTTCAATTTTTTAAGGGAAACCCATGTCAAGAAACATGAAGTGTTTCTAACTCCCTTAAGATCCCATCCTTTATTCGTATTTTTCCATTAAGATCCCATCCTTTTTGCGCGTTTGGTCTTATTGTTATCTTTTTTACCTTTCTTATTCAGGCGAGAACGTGGATTCTTGGAAATAATCTTTTCGCCTACACACCATTCTTTGCCGTCAATAAAAACAATGGTTCCTGGAGATTTGCACGTTTTCCTCGTAGACTTCTTCGGAGGCATGTGGTGTTATTATATTGTTATATATTTCGTCTATACTTCTTTGTTCTCGTCCTCTTCTTCAGAGTCATCTTCTCTAAAATAATCGTGAAATTCTTCAGGCACATTCTTCAGGTTCTCCCTAACATTATCAAATACCGTCTCCTTACCGTCGTGCCAATAGCCGCAAAAATCACACCCGACTTCCATAAATTTGGCATCGATCGTGAACCCCATCGCCTTCAATCGCATATATGCTATTGTTGGTGGTGCCCATGCTGTGCTGAACTCGAAACACATACTATTATCGGTCGCTTCTACAATATACACATCGTAAATATCCCATTTGGTTCCCCAGTGGGAAACCGCATCTACCCCTTCGGGGCACGGCACGAATGTTTGCAGGAAGGTGGGATCGTCCTGTTCCAAACACTTTTTCAAGTGTTTCATTATATGGGGGTCATCGTGGCTAATAGAATCAATGATGTTCAGACAATGGTTCGGCATCCTGTATTAATACAGGTAAATAATTTAAATACTTTATTATAAATATTTATAATGAGCAAAGGAGAACTTAGTCTCTTGCTTCGCAAAGACAGAGGATGTCAATCCGATGTCGGCAAGACATACAGTGGGGTTCGAATACCGAAGCCGTATGAACAGATTATCCAAGAACTAGAAAGCGACACAATATTTACTCGATTATATAACGTTACTCTAGAAAATGAATGGAAAGATTCCTTTTTTATTAGGGTAAAACGTAAGGAAAAACCAATGGATAAGCTAGTCTATGACCCCGACGTATTCGTCCTGAAAAACTATAACGTCAACTTTTGCTATGAAATTCGATATAGTAAAGGATTTCTAGGTAATGTTCTATCTACATATCCAGTGAGACATTATTCGGAAAATAGTGAATATATTTGGCGAGCCCTACCTAGTACTGAAATTCATTATCAAACCATTTATTTAATGGGGGAAGTGAATGTCGATGACATCAAGACGTATATATCGAATACTGATTGGGAAATTATGAGAGAACTAGATCGCCAAACAACATATATACCAAGTAATGGAATTCTCTGTGATCGTTGTCAATGCCAAATATCAAAATCTGCATACTAAAACACGCTATCCTAGCATAAAAAATTGAATTCTTCTTCTATGAAAAGTCTAAGTTACCCAAAGCACCAAACCCTAACCCAAGTTCACCATGAGTCTGTCAGTCGTTCCGTCGGTTTTCCAAACCCCTCTTTACTGTCCTACGCGCGGTAACCTGAGTGAGGAGGAGTATTCGGTGGCCTTGTTGAATTACAAAAGCCAGTTGGCCGCACGTTTTTCGATGTGCTGTACCGGAAAACGCTTCACTCCTCTCGATTTTACTTGCGAATCAGATGATGATGAGGACGAGGATGATTATGATGATGAGGATGAGGACGACGACGATGAAGACGAAGATGAAGACGAAGATGAAGACGAAGACGAAGATGAAGACGAAGACGAAGATGAAGACGAAGACGAAGATGAGGAGACGATGAACCATCGGATTCTCAACCTGCCCCCCGAACAGCTTCATCGTCCGACCGAAGACGGCTGTCCGGTATGTTTGGAGGAATTCACCTGGGCAAACTGCGTCACCACCAACTGCAACCATTCGTTTTGCGTGACATGCTACGAAAAATATACCAGACGGTCGTGCCCTTGCTGCCGTCAACGAGTGAATATGTTGACAACGTATCAAACTGCAATAGAAAAAGACCAAGTATAGTTTGTGTGTAACATATCTAATAAAACCTTTTTTATTTGTTTATTCTATACCTACTCGGGAGGAGGAGTGGGAGGAGCAAAATAATAAATCGCACTAACTGTCATAGCAATCGGCAAGACAATAGGCGATAATAATGCAGAGAATCCACCGAGACCGAAACCCGTAATGATAGATGCAGTGGTGGCAAGAACCCGTTCCACAAAACAGCGCCTAAAATTATATTTGTATGTATACTCTTTATAGCCTAAAACGGTGGCACCGATGGCGCCTCCAATGAAAAGTGCTGCGAAAATTTTATTATCTACTTCTTTGTCTTGTGCGGTTTGCACATACCGCTTACTACAAAACGTCCTATTTGTACTAGCAAATTGCATAATACTACGCGGAATCAACATTCTTTTACTATCATTCTAATAATCATAATACGATCAATTTTATTTACCAATCACGGATACATTACCAATCACGGATATAGTTTTTAATGTAGCTTGGTACCAACTCACGGCGCCCCCATCCCGAACAGCAATACTTTTCTTCCCCATAGAGAATGGGGTGACTGCAACAAGTCGTAGGAAAAGGGCATTGATTGTCAGTTTTGCATGGCTTACGCTTGCCGTTCTTATCCTTGAGCCATTTCGGCCATCGGAATTTCATTTCGGGAAAGACCTCGGAGAACCCAGGTAAGGTGATAGATGTGTTCTTATTGTCAGGTTCTAGATGGTCGCTCGGACGAGTGGAAAGACGAGTAGACCGACGCGACGTATAAGATAAAAATAATAGAAATAAAATCAACATCACTATTACTATTTACGAAGATATTTTTTATACCATTTACAATCTATACCATGGAAAAATGGGAAGAGACTGGATCAAAGGAAAGGGAAGGGGCTGGATCAAAGGAAAGGGAAAAGGCTGTCGCCGCCAAATCAAGGACTGGATCAAAGGAAAGGGAAGGGGTCTCAGGGGAAACCGTAGGTTTCCCTGATTGGTATTGTTACATTTTACGTAATAAGGATCAACGGTATGCGCATTTGACGTACAACGGGTCGACCAACAACCCTAAACGGCGATTGCGTCAACACAACGGCGAAATTAGCGGCGGGGCTGTCTATACCAAGCGGGCACCGGCTAACTGGGAAATCTATTTTTTAATGACCGGGTTTCCAGACCATAAAAACACCCTATCGTGCGAATGGCGAATGAAGCACACCGAAGGAAAACCGAGGTGCCAGCGACCGTCCCAGCACCGCGGCCCCGCCGGGCGGATCGTTGCCATGAACGATATTTTGAAGTTAGAAAAATGGACCCAACAGTGCCAACATAACAACAGTGATCACCAGTTCACGATTTATTTAGCCGACGATGTTCTCCAATACATTGATCTGGATACCCTACCCAACAATATTATCTATGGTGGTTCCGTCGAAACCTTTTGGGAAACGATATAGATACTAAATGACATATATAGTAGAGTAGTTCATAAACCAATGGAAACGGCACCGTGTTATACCCGCGAAGACTTGAAACGGCTATGCATAGAAAACCGCGAAAAAATCCGGCAACAAAAAATACAAAAATATGTGTTCCTCATTACCGAAAGGGTGCTTTGTCGTAACACCGATGGTCATAATACATGCATTTATTACTTTGAAAAAGCATTGAAGGAGCCCCAAGATTTAATTATTGCTATCGCCGACCGATTGGCCGAAGTATTTGTAGATAGCGAGGTCACGCAATGCACCGGAGATTCACTGTACTCGGACTACATCCTGGTCGACTGGTCTTCGCGATCATAATTTGGCGTAAAACTACGCCAAGATTTCAGCCAATTTGGCACGCTGATCCTGTGAATTAAAGGCGGAAGTTTGGTGAACGCGGTGACGAACCAGCACCTCATCCACATTATAAAATTGGCGGTTATCGCGCCGGAGCCGGAGCCAGAGGTCGTAATCTTCCACACCGTCGTATTTCGGGTTCCAGGACGCGAGCGTCTTACGTATAATGGAGCTGCTATTAATAACTGGATTAACTTGTTTGAAATCAAACATGCTAATGTCGCCCACCGGGATCCGAGGCACAGTTCCTTCTAGGTCCCCAAAATAGACACATTTCGTCCCGACCACGTCGAATTGGCCCAGAAACGGCACCTGCTTCTCGAGCTTTGCTGGTAACCAGGTGTCGTCAACATCAAGTAAAGCGATCCAGTCGTAACTACAAAACTCGATCATCTTGTTGAGAGCATTGGATTTGCCCTTTATAAAGGCCATATCGTAGACACGAATACGGGGGTCGATCTGCGTATATTGATTTGCCATTCGGTATACCAGTGAATCTGGGGGATGGCCATTAATCCCGACAATGAGCTCCCATTTATCGTAGGTTTGCTCGAGAACCGACGTGACCGATTCGTCGATGTACTCGATGCCATTATAAATGGGCATTAAAATACTAATACCAACGGTTGACATTGGCTCTGTTATACAAATACCTGCGAAGAACTTTATATGTTTTGGATGTAAAAATATAAAGATTTTAGCACTAATTATATTAGTATAGCAAAGTATATGAATTTGTTCCAGGTTCTCCTCTTGGTCACCAGTACGTTCGCGAGAAAACTGTATACCAAAGTAGTGCAAACGTCGATTTTCGATTCAGACAAAATATGTAACCAACACCATGTGGTTCTGCTCAACAAGGAACCGTTCGTGGAGAACCAGCGCGAGTATTCGGACATGTATGCGATCGATTTTAGCCCCTCCGATGATATCACTGATCCTAGCGCCATGTGGAAAATATTCGTAGGTAAAAAGGTCAAGGGTAAGGTCCGGCTTATCCGTTTCGACAACTTTTGTGACGAGCCCTTCTTTTCGTATCCGCTGGACCTGCTTCCCACGGTGCCGATCGAGACCCTCAACAACATCGACAAGGAAATGTACCGTAAGGTGATGGATTGGGACCCGGCGTTCCAGCTTTATACGCATAATTGCCAACATTTCGGGCGATACTTGTCGAACTAGGTGCGAGCAATGGATCCATACGCCATCAAAATCAGTTGTTCGGGTACGGTCATCTTCTGGAAAATAATACAATCGTCAAACTTTATTTGAATAAACTGGCTGTTCATGGTTTTGACGAGAACATGGGTGCCGTTATCTAAAAATTTGATATTGACCACGATGCCGCCCCCGACGAGTTTGTTGTTGGTCGGTCGTATCCACTTGATGTTTTTGCCTTTATGGAGTTCGTAGATATCGTTCACCAGCCGGTATTCGTTCAACAATTTACAGTAATGTAGTTTTTTTTCTAGAGGGATATCGAGGCGGTTGATCACTCCAAATATTTCGGTGGTAACCGATTCAATGGTCTTGTTCTCTAAATAGTCATTACGATCCGTCTCCAAAGACGCTAATAATTTATCAATGTCCAGGTCACTCAGAAGGGTGGGATCTTTCAGCGCCTTTTCAAAAATATCGTTGATGTCCATCTTTTCACTCGTCATATCATAGATGCTATAAAGAATATAGAAATATTATTTATACCACTTTACCAGATATCAATAAGCGCCATGTTACAATTGGGCGATATCGTGGGGCGCCGGTATCAAGTTCTCTCCAAGCTCGGTAATGGGAAGTTTGGCATAGTTTTTCAAGCGCGAAACACCACGACGAACGAGACAGTGGCAATAAAAACCGAACAGGTCGATACGCCCGCCAAAGTTCTCAAGAACGAAACTACCCTGTTAAAATATTTGTACGATCAGGGGTGCCGATACAGCCCCATCGTTTACTGGTACGGGGTTTCGTTGAATACCACCTGTCTTGTTTTCTCTTACTATAAAATGACCCTCTACGATTACATGCATGTTTCTGCGGTGGACGATCAGCGTAAAGACGAGATAATGAGAACCTGCGTCGTGATATTAGAAGAAATACATAAACACTATGTGATCCACCGCGACATCAAACCCCAAAATTTCATGATACGGAATGGAGAACTTTTCTTGATCGACTTTGGTTTGGCCACGTTTTATATCGACCCGTCCGGGGACCATACGCCCGACATTATTAGCGAGCAATTGGTAGGAACCCCCAAATATATTAGTTTTAATGTACACTGTGGCCATATGGCCTCGCGGCGTGACGATTTGATCTCTTTAGGATACATGTTATTTTGGATGTATTTTGGAGAACTTCCATGGGAGACCGCGGGATTGGACGAGATAGAATTTGCCCCACATAATTATAACGACGGACACGTCCTGCACCCCCTGAATTTTTATCGTAAGGATAGAAAATCTTGGTATATGTTGGAGAACCTTAGCAAAAATAACAAAAAATTACACCGTTATTTAGACTATTGCTACCGTATAGAATACGAGGGTTCTCCTTTATATGGTGAATTAGAAAAAATTTTTGTAGACTCGTAGTTAGCCCTCCCTGCACTCAACATTAAAAAACCAAAAACAATATAAAAACATGACAGTCTATATTTCATACCAGTTACATCATGAGTAACACTGATGAGGTTCAGCCCGAACGCCTCTTGGGACAAGTTAAGTGGTTTAATAACAAGGCCGGATACGGATTCATCACCGTAAATGACGGGGAGCATTCGGGTAAGGAGATTTTCATTCATTACACGACCATTCGTACGTCGAACAAGGATCAGTACAAGTACTTGGTCCAGGGCGAGTATGTGGAGTTCAACCTGGTCAAGTCCGCCACCGAGAAGCATGAGTATCAGGCGGTAGACATTTCCGGGATCAAGGGTGGTCCGCTCATGTGCGAGACCCGTCGTTCGACCCGGTCGGCTGGCCCAGCATCGTCGGTCGAGACGCGTCCTCCGCGCAGCACGGAGACTGCCCCGCCTCGCCGCCGCTACAAGGTGCGTGACGATCCGGTTCGCCCCGATTCTCAGGGGGGTGAGCACCCTCAAGGTGAACGCCCCCAAGGCGAGGACGGCTACGAGGTGGTTCGTAAGCGCCGCGCGGGTCCGCGGGCCAAGGATGGGCCTAAGG
>Ga0114973_10002063_pt1 | contig 14760 bp, 15 predicted proteins | sample M_140807_MF_Meta_FD_87025 | JGI IMG/M metagenome (GOLD analysis project Ga0114973, IMG submission 87025) | Freshwater microbial communities from Lake Montjoie, Canada to study carbon cycling - M_140807_MF_MetaG | ecosystem: Environmental > Aquatic > Freshwater > Lake | place: Lake Montjoie... | reverse complement strand
CGGGTGCATGACCAGTGCGCCGGGTTTGAGACGCGCGGCACGCGCGGCGTTGAGGCCGAAGAGGGCGGCGTATTCGCCGGTGCCCGGAAAGTAGCCGGCTTTCTGGCGCTCGTGCTGGATGCGCAGCAGATTGACCACGTCGAGTTCGGGCAAAACGTCGTCGAGGCGGTGGCTGATGCGTGCCCCGGCGCGCTCGAATTCGCGCGGCACGAGGGTGGGCGGACCGATCAGGATGACTTCGGCTCCGAGTTTGGTCAGCGCCCAGATATTGGAGCGGGCCACACGGCTGAACCGGATGTCGCCGACGATGCCGACTTTGAGTCCCTCGATGCGCCCGAGACGCTCCCTCACGGTGAAGACATCGAGCAATCCCTGCGTGGGATGTTCGTGCGAACCGTCTCCCGCGTTGATCACACCCGCTTCGAGGCGCTCGGCGAGGAATTGCGGCGCACCGGCCGCCGAGTGGCGCAGCACAATGAGATCCGCGGCCAGCGCTTCGAGATTCTTCGCCGTGTCCTTCAGGCTTTCGCCCTTGGCCAGACTCGAGGTCGTCGCGGTGATGTTGACCACGTCCGCGCTCAACCGCACCGCGGCGAGTTCGAAGGAGGTCCGCGTGCGCGTGCTCGCCTCGACGAAAAAATTAATCAGCGTTTTGCCGCGCAGGCTGGGCACTTTTTTCAACCGTCGCTTCCCGACATCTTTGAACTCCGCCGCCGTGTCCAAGATGAATACGATTTCCTCCGCCGACAATGCGGAGATCGCAAGCAAGTCTTTGCGGGTCCAAATCATTCCTCGAAGATCCCCTCTCTCCCCTCGTCGGTCTCGGCAAAACGCACACGAACTTTGGCCCCGGGCCGCGCGCTCAACTCCAGAGCGGTAAAGTCCGGGCGAATCGGAATTTCCCGTCCACCGCGATCGGCCAAGACGGCGAGAAGGATGCGGCGGGGACGACCGAAACCGAGCACGGCCTCGATCGCGGCACGCGCCGTGCGACCGGTCTGCTGGACGTCATCGACAAGGACAATCGTCCACTTGTCGATACCCATCGGCAGTTCCGTGCCGCGCAGCGGGGTCACCCCTCCGCGCAAGCCGAGGTCGTCGCGATACATGGCGATATCGACCGCTCCGCACCCCGCTTCGATGCCGTGGCGCGCCAGTTCGTTTTTCAAGCGCCGCGCCAAGATCACGCCGCGGGTCGGGATTCCTGCCAGAAAAACGGCGCCATGGTCGCCACCGAGCGCCTCGGCAAGCAGGTCGCCCAACTTGCCCACCGCCAATGCCACGCCGGCAGCGTCAACCAGCGTAAGATCGGCGGATGGCGGCATTCCCGTCAGATTGCCACAGGCGGGAAGGTTTCGTCAGCAAGGCTTTTCAGACCGCCAAAGAAACGGCTTGGCGTGACCGGGTGCACCGCCATCCGTTGCGGTGACGCACCACCCAGTCGAGCAAGGCTCGTTCGAAGCCGATATCGTGGCCGACTTTCTCGCTCTCGATCCACTTGTGGCGGAGGACCTCCTCGCGCTCCGCGAGGAACTCCCGGTAGAGTTTCGAGTTACGAACGAGGTCTACGCCCTCGTCGTGGGGGGGATTCATAATTAACACGATAGGCATGGACAGAGGGCGAGTCAAGTTGGTGGGGGTACGCCTGCGCCCGGCAAAGATCCGGTGATCCCCGTGAGTTCAGGCCGCCGGTTTCCCGTCGGATGCGGGCGCCACTTGCGTCATCAGCAAACGCGCCATTTTTATGAATTCCTGCCCGACGGCACTGTCCTGCGCTCGCGCCACCACCGGCATTCCCGTATCGCCCGCCTCGCGCGTGGCCATGTCGATCGGGATTTCGCCGAGCAGCGGAACACCGAGGCGGTCTGCTTCGCGTTGTCCGCCGCCGCGGCCGAAGATGTCATAGCGAACACCATCGCCCGGGCACAGGAAGTAGCTCATGTTTTCCACGATACCGAGCACCCGCACGTTCGTTTTGTCGAACATGGCCACCGCTTTACGCGCGTCGATCAACGCGACCTCCTGCGGCGTGGTCACGACCACCGCGCCGGCCAAGGCCACGGTTTGCACCACGGTGAGCTGGATGTCGCCCGTGCCGGGCGGCAAGTCGAGGATCAGGTAATCGAGATCGCCCCAGTCGACCTGACGCAAAAACTGCTGCGTGTAGCGCGTGACCATCGGGCCGCGCAGCACCGCAGGCGTGTCCGCATCGGTGAGGAACCCCATTGACATCAATTTGAGACCGTAGCGCTCGATCGGCACGATGCGGTTGTCCTCCGTGGCGCAGGGTTGCTCGGTCGTGCCGAACATCAATGCGATGCTGGGGCCGTAAAGGTCGCAATCGCAAAGCCCCGTGCGCGCGCCGCTCAAACTCAGGGCCTGCGCGAGGTTCGAAGCCACCGTGCTCTTGCCCACCCCGCCCTTGCCGCTCGCCACCGCAATGACGTGCTTCACGCCCTCGATCTTGGTCGCACCGGGCGAGGAGGCCGCGGGGGGCTTTTTCAAATCGATGAGCACATGCGGTGTGCGCAGGCCGGGAACGGACGCCAGCGCGGCCATGCATTCGCGGTGGATCTGCTGCGCGATCTTCGGGTCTTCCACGGCCAGGGAGAGCTTGACGAAAACTTCGTCGCCGCGGACTTCCGCGGATTCGACCAGACCGAACGACACGATATCCCGGCTGAAACCGGGATACTTCACCGTCCTCAGCGCTTCGCGCACCGCGTCCGAATTCAATGGCGACATAAGATGCTTATCATCTTCGCGCGCAGGGTATCTCAAAAGGATTTTCGCAAGTGGCTCGGCAGGAATCCGAGCGCCTCGCGGTATTTCGCCACCGTGCGGCGCGCCACGGGCAGGCCGTCCGCCTTGAGTTTGTCCATGATCTGCTGGTCGCTCAGCGGCTTGCGCGCGTCCTCCGCGCGAATGAGGGCAGCAATGGCATCCTTGACGCTCGTGTTGCTCACCTCGGCGCCGTCGGCCGTGGTGTAACCCGTGGTGAAAAAGAACTTCATTTCAAAGACGCCCTGCGGTGTGGCCACCGTCTTGCCCGCGATGGCGCGGCTGACCGTCGTCTCGTGCACCCCGACCGCCTCGGCGACCTGCGCCATGGTCATGGGTATGAGGGCCGCCACGCCTTCGACGAGGAACGGACGCTGCCGCGCCGCGATTTCGCGCGCGATGGAGAGGATGGTCTGCTGGCGTTGCTGGATGCTTTTGATGATGAATTTTCCGCCGCGGATTTTGTCCCGCAGGTAGCCACGCACTTCCGGGATGCCTCCCGATTCGCCGAGCAGGTCGCGGTAGGCGCGGCTGATGCGGAGGTGCGGGATGCTGTCGCGCACAAGGGAGACAACGTATTCGTCGCCCAGCCTTTCGATGATCACGTCGGGGGAGAGCGCCTGTGCGGCTCGGCCCGCGAAAGCTCGGCCCGGCTTGGGGTTGAGGCGCGCGATGATCGCACCCGCCTCGCGGACCTGGTCTTGGGTGATCCCGAGCAAGGTCGCGATCTCGGCGAACTTTTTGCGTCCGAGCAGATCCAGATGTCCCTGCACGATGCTTTTCACGGCGCCCTGGCTTTGGCCAAGCCGCTCCAACTGCAATGCCAGACATTCGGACAAATCGCGCGCACCGACACCGGGCGGATCCATCGACTGCAGGACGGGCAGCATTTCTATGACCTCCGCCGTCTCCGCACCCGCTTCATCCGCCACCTCCTCGGGCGACGCCGCGAGATAACCGTCCTCGTTGAGGTTGCCGATGAGCAAAGAAGCGATGCGACGCTGCAACGGATCGAGCGCGAGCCGGCCGAACTGCTTTTCCAGATGGTGCGCCAGCGTTTCGTCCGGCGCGACGCCCTCCAAAAACCGCATCCGCCGTGCCTCCGCCTCGGGATCGACCGCTCCCGGCGCCGAAAAATCACTCCAGTCTTCTTCCAGCTGCGCTAATTCCTCATCCTCCCCGGCTTCAGTCTCGTCGGGGTCCTCCGCGTCCGACACCTCTTCCGCGGGCGGCTCCTCCTCGAGCACCGGATTGGTCTCCAACTCCTGCCGGACCAATTGCTGCAGCTCCAGCGCGGTGGCTTGGAGAATCTCCAAACTCTGGCGCATCTGGGGCGACAAAATCTGCGCCTGCGCCATGTGGGCGCTCTGCTGAAGGGCGGGCATCCCACCAAAAGGCCCGCATCGCAGCTATGCTGCAAGCATTTTTCGAGCCAACTTTCAGGATTGAGCGAAAAGAGTGTTCCCGAGCGAAGGAAAAATATCTGTCTCCAGCGGGGAAAATTCGCCGCGCTTGGCCCGCCAAGCCGCGACATAGGCGATCATCGCCGCGTTGTCGGTGCAGAGCGAAGGTTCGGCGAACAAAACACGCATCCCCTCGCCCCGCGCGGCAGCAACGAGGCGATCCCGCAAGCGCGCGTTGAGCCCCACCCCGCCGCTCACCGCAATAAGGTCACGGCGGCAACTCTTCGCCGCCCCGACCGCCTTGTGCACCAACACATCAACAACCGCCTCCTGAAATCCCGCGCACAAATCAGCCCGGTCGGACTCGGTTGTCTTGGGCAGCAAGTAGCGCACGGAAGTCTTCAACCCGCTGAAGCTGAATTGGAAATCGCCCGAGCACTTCATGCTGCGCGGAAATTCGAAACGCGTGCCGTTACCGCCGCGCGCCTCGGCCTCGATGAGCGGGCCGCCCGGATAGCCCAAACCGAGCAATTTTGCCACTTTGTCAAAGGCCTCCCCCGCCGCATCATCGAGCGTTCGACCGAGCAGCCGGTAGCGTCCTGCGGCTTCGATATCAACGAGCAACGTGTGGCCACCGCTCACAACGAGGCCGACAGCGGGCGGAATTTCCGCCTCTCCGAAAAAAGGTGAAAGCAGATGCCCTTCGATGTGGTTCACCCCGATGAAAGGCTTCTCCAAGGCGAGGGCGAACCCCTTGGCCGCGGCGGTCCCGACAAGCAGAGCGCTAGCCAACCCGGGACCTGTCGTTGCGGCAAACACATCGATGCCGCGCAGATCCAAGCCTGCCTGCCGCAGAGCAGATTCGATCACCTCACGCAGATGCACCAGATGGTTGCGCGAAGCCACTTCCGGCACCACGCCGCCGTAGGCCGCGTGCACCGCCGCCTGCGAGGCGACGACATGGCCAGCCAATTGGCCCGGAAAGCGCAACACCGCCGCGGACGTCTCGTCGCACGAAGTCTCCAGAGCGAGAACCAAAGGATCGCTCAACCTTCCTTGGACGGCGTCCAGCCCGTCCCCTCCTTGGCGTGGAGCAGGACACCGCGCAGGGCGTCGGCGGCGCGCTGCAATGGCACATCCTCTACTTCCTTGATTTCATTGATCCTCGTCCCCTCGGGCAGGTCGTCTTGCCGCCGCTGCGCCAAGAGGCGGGCCTCATCGTTGGACGACATGGTGGCGCGGACATGCGGCGCCACGCCCTTCTCGTGGATCGGTTCTTTGCCCGGAGTGAAATATTTCGCGGTGGTGAGACGCACCGCGGAACCGTCGGGCAAGGAGATGACGCTCTGCACCGAACCTTTGCCGAAAGTGGTCTCGCCGACGAGCAGCGCTCGCCCCGTGTCTTTGAGCGCACCCGCCACGATTTCCGCACCGCTGGCACTCGAACCGTTGACCAGAACGGCCAGCGGATAACCCCGCGCCTTGTGGCCCTTGCCCGGCGCAAGGTAGCGGCGCTCCGCCGCGGCCGAGCGACCCTCGGTGTAAGCAACGAGCGACCCGGATGGCAGAAACTCGCCCGCCACATCGACGGCAGCGGTGAGCAGGCCGCCCGGATTGAACCGCAAGTCGAGGACCAGCGCGTCCATGCCTTGCTTCTCCAGATCGTCGAGCGCACGCGCAAATTCCTTGCCGGTCGGCTCGCTGAATTGAGTCACACGCAGGTAACCGATGCGCGAGCCCGGTTCCGTCTCGAGAATATGCGCCCCGCGCACGCTGGGAACTTTGATCACCTCCCGCTGCACGGCAAACTTGCGCGGCTTCCGCTCCTTCTCGCGTGCCACCGCGATTTCCACATCGGTGCCCGGTTCGCCGCGCAATTTTTCCACGGCATCACGCAACGACATTTTTTCCGCCGACTCACCGTCAATCTCGAGGATGACGTCACCCGGAAGCAACCCCGCGCGGAACCCGGGCGTTCCCTCCATCGGCGCGACAATCGTCAACCGATCGTTCTTCAGCCCGACCACCACACCGAGTCCCCCGAACTCGCTCTTCGTATCCTCCTGCATTCCCTTGAAGTCTTTCGGATCCATGAAGTCGCTGTGCGGATCCAAGTCGGCCAACATCCCGCGCAGTGCGCTGTAGGCCAGCGCCTCGTAATCGGTCTTGTCCTCGTCCACGTAGTCCTGCCGCACCAACTCGATGGCCCGCGCCAGTGTCTTCATCTCCTTGTAGGGCGAGGCATCCTCGTCCTCGTCCTGCGCGAAGAGCGCCCCGTAGGAAAAGCAGCAGAAAATCAAGCCGCGGAAAAATCGGCGCATGACCACTAATTACCACGCAGCCCCCGCGCCCGCAAAGGCAGGAACCCGCTTGGCGAAAGGCCGGCCTGATGGAATCATGCCGACCCGTGAGAATCGGCATCGCCCTTGGCTCCAATCTCGGTGACCGCGCGGCAACACTCGCGACCGCGAGGGATTTTCTTTTTTCGCTGAACGAAGGCCCCGGCACCCCGCTCTGCGGGGCGCTTTACGAAACGGAGCCCGTCGACTGCGCCCCTCAAACCGCGCCCTTTCTCAACACCGTCGCGGAAATCGACACCTCCCTCGCGCCGGACGCGCTGCTCGGGCGTTTGCGCGAATTCGAGCAGAGCGCCGGACGCGCGGAGAATCACGAGAAGAACAGCCCGCGCGAAATCGACCTGGATCTCCTCTACGTCGGCGATCTCCGCCTCGACACGCCTGTTCTCATCCTGCCCCACCCGCGCATGAGCGCCCGACGCTTTGTCCTGCAACCGCTCTCCGACATCCGCCCTGATCTCGTTTTGCCGGGAGAGAATGAAACCGTGGCCGCGCTGCTGGCACGACTCCCAGCCAGTCCGGCGGTCAGATTGGTCGACCGCGATTGGTGAAGCAGGCTTGCTGCCGGATGGCTTCGGCGCGAGATTGAAGCGCCATGAACGACCTCGCCGGCGAATTCCGCGCGCGCAAAGCCGACGACCGCAAAATTGCCGCGCTGACCGCCTACGACTATCCGACCGCGCGCCTCGTCGATGAAGCCGGAGTCGATCTCATTCTGGTCGGCGATTCGCTCGGCATGGTCGTTCTGGGATACCCGGACACAACGTCGGTCACCCTGGACGACATGATCCGCCATACCGCCGCGGTGGCGCGCGGAGTCAAAGCGGCAGTCATTGTCACCGACTTGCCCATCGACACCTACCGCACAGCGGACGAAGCGGTAGCCAGTGCCCGGCGCCTCATGGAAGCCGGCGCGCAGGCGGTCAAACTTGAAGGCGGCGCCGCCGTCGCAGCGCAGATCAGCGCCCTTGTGGCCGCTGGCATCCCGGTGCTCGCCCACATCGGCATGCTCCCGCAACACATCCGCGAGGAAGGCGGATACAAAGTGAAGGGACGCACCGCCGAAGAGGCCGAGGCGATCCGTCGCGATGCCGAGGCTGTGCAGAAAGCGGGCGCGTTCGCGGTGGTCATGGAAATCATCATTCCCGGACTGACCTCCGAGATTTCCCCGACTCTGGAAATTCCGACCATCGGCATCGGCAGCGGCGAAGGATGCGATGGACAAATCCTCGTTCTGCACGACCTGATCGGGCTTTATCCGTGGTTCAAACCCAAGTTCGCCAAGCAACGCGCCAACACGGCAACGGCCATCACCGAAGCCGTGCGCGAATTCGCCGCCGCAGTGCACGGCGACACGGGCATGACCCCGCCCTGATCCGGCTCAGATCTTCAGCGCCTTGAGTGCGGTCAGCGCTGACTTCGGATTGCTCACGCGCAGGATGAGCAAACCGCGCACATCGCCCGGATGGCTCGCGAGGTAGGCGTATTCGATGTTGATCTTCTTTTTCGCGAGGGCCTTGGCAATTTTGGTCAGAGCTCCCGGTTGGTTGCGGTTCTCAACCATGAGGACGTCGCTTTCCACCACGAGCGTGCCGCGCTCCTCAAAGATGGAGAGGGCTCGCTTCGGGTCGCTGACCACCAAACGAACCACGTTGTGGTCGGTCGTGTCCGAGGTGGACAAACCCCAGATGTTGATCCCCTGCTTGGCCAGCGTTTCGCAGACGGCCGCGAGCGTTCCGGGCTTGTTTTCGATGAAGACGGCGAGTTGGGTGACGATTTTGACCATAAAGCTTGTGAAATTTTCCGCTGCGCCGTGAGGACGCGGTAGTCATGGTACACTAGAACCGGCTCCGCTTTTTCTCAACCTCGTTCCTCCCGCTGGCGTCCGGCGCGGAGCGAGCTTAAGTTGGCGGGTTATGGCCACTTCGTTCCGCCTCACCTCGCCCCACGCACCCTGCGGCGATCAGGGGCAGGCCATCGACAAATTGACCCGCTCGCTCGAAGCCGGCAACCGCCACCAGACACTCCTCGGCGTGACCGGATCGGGCAAGACCTTCACCGCAGCGAACGTCATCCGCAATCTCGACCGCCCCACCTTGGTCATCTCGCACAACAAGACCCTGGCCGCGCAGCTTTATTCCGAATTCAAACAATTCTTCCCCGACAACGCCGTCGAATACTTCGTCAGCTACTTCGACTACTACCAGCCCGAGGCCTACATCCCGCGCACGGATACCTACATCGAGAAGGATTCGTCGATCAACGAGGAGATCGAGCGGCTCCGGCTCTCCGCGACCAGTTCGCTGCTCTCACGCCGTGACGTTCTCGTCGTGGCCAGCGTCTCTTGCATCTACGGTTTGGGCTCACCGGAGGACTACAGCAAAATGCTCCTGCCCCTGCAAACAGGCGCGGAGCTTTCGCGGGAGCAATTTCTCGGACGCCTCGTCGACCTGCTCTACGAACGCAACGACATCGCCTTCGGCCGCGGCAAATTCCGGGTGCGCGGCGACGTGGTCGAGGTCCACCCCGCCAACATGGACGAAGAAGCCGTCCGCGTGGAGTTTTTCGGAGACAACATCGACCGCATCAGCCTGATCGACCCGCTGACCGGACACGCGGCTGAACCCGTGCCGGGTCTGACCATTTTTCCGGCCAAGCAATTCGTCACTCCACAGGACAAGCTCCGCCGCGCCCTTGGCACGATCAGGACCGAACTCGACGGGCGCCTCGCCGAGCTCGAATCGCAGGGCAAGCTCCTCGAATCGCAGCGCCTCAAGATGCGCACCGAGTTCGACCTCGAAATGATGGAGGAAATGGGGTTTTGCACGGGAATTGAAAACTATTCGCGCCACCTGAGCGGACGCCCACCGGGATCACGCCCCTACACCCTGCTCGACTTTTTTCCGAAGGATTACCTCTGCGTGATCGACGAATCGCACGCTTCCATCCCGCAGATCGGCGGCATGTATGCCGGAGACCGCTCGCGCAAGCAGGTGCTGGTCGATTACGGCTTCCGCCTGCCCAGCGCGCTGGACAACCGCCCGCTCAATTTCCCCGAGTTCATGAGCATGACCAACCAGCTCCTCTACATGAGTGCCACGCCGGGAGATTTCGAAATCCGCAACAGCCACGTGGGCAACAAGGAGTTTTTCCCCGCCGTCCGCCCCGACAACCGCCTTACCCTCGAGGAAAGCGCCGCCCTCCTCCAAAGCGCGCGCGAGGACTTCAACGTCGTCACCCCCGGCGCCCCGCTTGTCGCCGAACAGATCATCCGCCCCACCGGCCTCCTCGATCCGAAAATCACCATCCGCCCACTCAAAGACCAGATCGACGAAACGATCGAGCTATGCCGCCAGCGCATCGAAAAACACCAGCGCATCCTCGTCACCACACTGACCAAGCGCACGGCCGAAGATCTCTCCGATTACCTCCGCGATATCGGGCTCAAGGTCCGCTACCTGCACAGCGACATCGACACCATCGAGCGCGTCGAAATTCTCCGCGCGCTGCGTGCCGGCGAATTCGACATCCTTGTCGGAATCAATCTCCTGCGCGAAGGACTCGATCTCCCCGAGGTCGGCTTGGTCTGCATCCTCGACGCGGACAAGGAGGGCTACCTGCGCAGCCAGACTTCGCTCATCCAGACGGCCGGCCGCGCCGCGCGCCACGTTGACGGCGAAGTCGTGCTCTTCGCGGACAAGATGACCGGCAGCATCCGGGCCCTGCTTGAAATCAGCGATTACCGCCGCCGCCGCCAAGTGGAATACAATGAAAAGCACGGCATCACCCCGCGCAGCGTGCAGCGCGCCGTGCAGGAAAGCCTCCATGTCATTCTCAAAGGGAAGCCGGACGATACCGCGCGCGTCGCCGAGGACGGCACCGGACTTTCCCTCTCGGAGCTCCTTGCCGAACTGACCCAGGAAATGGAAGAAGCCTCCTCCTCGCTCGAATTTGAACGGGCCGCGCTCCTCCGTGATCAAATCACCGAATTGAAAGCCGGCGCCGGACTGGAAAAAATCTCCCCGACCCGCCGCCCCGTCACCTACGGCGTAAAAAAGCGTCGGCGGTGAACCGATCCCCCGCAAGGGACTCAACCGACTTCACGCGGACTGAAAACGGTGAGCAAAACGATGCCGGCCACAGCCAGAGCTATCCCCGCAACTTCCACGGTGGACAGCTGGCGAAGTTCCCCGCGGAAGAGGACGCCGACGAGGATCGGGCCGATGACGATGAGCGTGTTGGTCAGGCTTGAAGCCTTGGCGAGGCCGAAATGGGAGCCGACATAGCCGAAGGACAGAAATACGAGCGGGGAGAGACCCCAGATGGCCAGGAGCATCCATGTCTTTTTCTGCTCCCACCAAACAGTGCCGAGCGTGTCGGTGATAGTGCTGAGAGCGACACAGGCGAGAATGGCGGACCAAGGGGAGAGGAGGAGATTTTTCATGCACCCCATACCCTACGGCCCGCAGGCAAAGACTGCGACCCCGCAGCTTTTTGCAAAAAATCTCCCCCATCCGGTGCCCAGTAACCTAGGTTGAAGGAGGCGTCAGGAATCGCCACCGCTGCACCAAGATGCCCGCCAAAACCAAAAACGCTGCCCGAGACACCGCGATCCATCTCGTCGCCGGCAATGACGAAATGGCGGTCAAGTCGCGCGCCAAAGAATTGGCTGCGCAGCTGTCCCCCGCGGAGGGCGGCGAGTTCGCGGTGGAAACGCTCGACGCGCATGCCGACAACGCGGACCACGCCGCGTCGATCATCCGCGAAGCCATCCTCTCGCTGAGCATGCCGGGATTTCTCGCCTCGGAAAAACTCGTCTGGCTGAAAAGCGCCAACTTTCTCTCCGACACCCAACTCGGCGGCAGCAAATCCGTGCTCGAAGCCCTCGAGGAATTGCAAAAGGTTCTCGAAGGCGGAATCCACGAGGGCACGCGGTTCCTCTTCAGTGCGATCAGTCCGGACAAGCGCCGCACTTTCTACAAATTCCTGACCAAGCTTGCCGCCGCCGACATTATCGACAAGCCGAGCGGCGGTCCGCGATTCGACGAAGACGAAGCCGCGCGGCAGGCCGCGACCGGCGCCGCGCGCGAACGGAAGTTGAAATTCCATCCCGACGCCCTCGAACGCTTCGCCGCTTACGTCGGGTCGGACACCCGCCAAGTCCTCAACGAACTCGACAAGATCGATACCTACCTCGGCGACGAGCGCCGCGACATCCGCGAGGAGGACATCGCCCTCCTCGTCCCCGAAACCCGGCGCGGCATCATTTTCGAACTCGGCAACTGCCTGGCTCGGCGGAATCTGAAAACAGCGAGCAACTGCTTGCAAAAACTTCTCGGGCAGGGCGAAGAACCGGTCGGGCTCCTCTACGCCGCCATCATGCCGACCATCCAGCGCATGACCGCCGCTGCCGTGCTCATCGAGGAATACGGGCTCCGCGTTCCACCGAGTTACCCCGCGTTCCAATCCGCGCTCGAGCAACTTTCGGAGGAGGCCAAAGAAATTCTCCCCCGCAAAAAAGACGGCACCTTCAACGCCTACGGTTTCTACATATCCGCCCAAGAAGCCAAGCGATTCAAAGCCCGCGAACTGGCCGATGCGACCATCGCCTGCGCCGAAGCCACCACATCGATCATGTCCACCGGCTCCGATCCCGCGCTCATTTTGCAGCAGTTGCTCGTGCGCATCCTGACTCCGCGGTGACGGCACGGCAGGAGCAGAAAACCAATCCGAATGGATACCGTCACCAATCATCCCGTCATCGAGCAGATTCTCTCCAGCTGGAAGCAGCAGATCGGGGACACCTACGAAGGTTACCGCGGACACGTCTACCGCATGTTCAACTGCTGTCTTGCGCTCAAACCATGCTCCGATGAGGAAAAGGCCAAGCTGGCGATTGCCGCCGCATTCCACGACATCGGTCTTTGGTCCGATCACACCGCGGCCTATCTGTCACCCTCGGTGGTACAAGCGCGGAAATGGCTGTCCGCAAACAACCTTCCACATTGGGCAGACGAGATCGCCCTGATGATCGAGATGCATCACAAGGTCCGGCCCTACCGCGACCCTGCTTATCCGCTGGTGGAGATTTTCAGAAAAGGCGACCTCGTGGATTTCTCCCTCGGCCTCTTCAAGTTCGGACTCCCCTCCACTCTCATCGCCCGACTGAAATCGGAATTTCCCAACGCCGGTTTCCACAAATTTCTGCTGAGCGGAGCGAAGGATTGGTTCTCCAAGCATCCTCTCAGCCCGCCTCCCTTCATGCGTTGGTGAAAGCGATGTCCGATCCGCCGGTTGCTGGCGGAAAACCCCGGGCAACGGCCCGACACCGCAAAATCGAAGAAGGATCACAAGCGGCGATCTACTATTCCTCCCCGCCTCAGAACTTCGCACCGATGGACAGGTCGATGTTCTGGCTAGTCTGGTCGACGCCTGCTCTTGAGCAGAGGCGATGGCAACCGTGCCTCAGACCGGATTGAAATCGGCGTAGGCGACGCATTGCCAGTCCGGTCCGGTCCGCTGCCAGACACTCAAACGCGGAGAGAATCCGGTCGAGAGCACCTTGCCTCCGATCATCTCGGACGCACTCAGCCAGAAGCTGACGACGAGATTGTCCCCCGCTTGGGTGACCTTGAAATCCTTGAACCGGACTTCGCCGAGATTCATTTCTTTCATCAACTTCATCGCTTCCGCGCGATCGCACGAGCCATGACCGGTGACGAACTGGCAGGCGGGGGAAAGAAGTCGCTCGAGGGCTTGCCAGTTTTTCTCCTGGATGAGCGCCACGGACAACTCCTCGAGACGTTTTGCTTCCTCTTCCATCGCGGGCCCGGGGATCTTTTTACTCATGCGGCTTTGTCTAACGCCGGGAAGCAGTCGCCACAACGCCCATCTTGCCCGGATTGGAACGTAAGGTTTGCCTTTTTCCCCGATTCGCCAGATCCCTTGGCTCTCTATGAGCGAAATCAAAGCATGGTTGGGTATCGAACGCGACGAGACCGGATGGAAAGAAAAGACCGTCGCGTGCGCGGGATCTTTTTTGGCCATCGCCGGTTTGGTCGGATTCGGCCGCTATTTTTTCGGCCCGGCCCACGAAACTTTTCTCGTACTCTCCATGGGAGCCACGACGTTTTTGCTCTTCGTCGTCCCTCTCGGCAAACTCTCTCAACCTTGGCCTGTCGTAGGGGGACACGTGCTCTCCGCGTTTGTCGGCGTCGCCTGTCACAAACTAATACCCGACACCACGTTGGCGGCGGGATGCGCGGTGGGGTTTGCCGTCCTTGGCATGCAACTGCTGGGTTGCCTTCATCCGCCGGGAGGATCGACCGCCCTCATTGCCGTGCTCGCAGGATCGAAGGTGAGCGACTTGGGCTATTCTTTCGCCATCTGGCCGGTCGGCCTGAACGCGCTCGCCATCGTGCTTTTTGCCGTGGCCTTCAACTTCTGGTTCCCCTGGCGGAGATACCCAGCCCGCTTCCATCATACGAAGTCACCCATCGCCAAGTCCGGCGTGACCCACAAGGCGGTGGTTGCGGCGGTGCGCAGCATCGACTCGTTCATCGATGTGAGCGAAGACGACATCGTGCGACTCTACGAGAGTTTGTCGGCCAGCGATCGGCAAAAAACAAAATCCGCGTGAGCCATCTCCGGAATAATATTTTCTTCTGCTCGCGGGATTCCCGGCCTGTTCTTTGCCGGGCTTTACGCTGACGGAGGAAACCTGACCCCACCCGCGTCCGATGCAACAAACAGACGAACCGCAGTCCGCAAGGTACGGCGGAGCCACGAATCCCGCCACGTTGCTCAACGGCGTGATTGTCGGTGCCGTCATGGCGCTCTCCTTGATTCCGGGGTGGATGGCCGTCGCTCCACTCCTCTTCAGCGGGACGCTCAGCCCGCACGTGCCGGTCTGCCTCGGAATGCTGCTTCTCGGCAGCATTGTGGCGGGCGTTTGTATCCCGCTGGGAAGAAACACACGGTATGCCTTTGCCGTTTGCCAGGTCGCCGAGTCTGTCCCCATTCTGGCCGCGTTGCTGGCCCATGTCGCGGCTGCCGTGCCGGTTGGGCCTGCTCTCGTTCCGACGGCCGTTGCGGCAATTGCCGTCTCCGCCATCGTCGTGGGAATCGTGTTTTTCCTCGTCGGCTGGCTCAAGTTGGGCGGTCTCATTCGTTTCATTCCCTATGCGGTGCTCCACGGCTTCCTCGCCGGCGTGGGATTG
>Ga0114973_10002062_pt1 | contig 14761 bp, 13 predicted proteins | sample M_140807_MF_Meta_FD_87025 | JGI IMG/M metagenome (GOLD analysis project Ga0114973, IMG submission 87025) | Freshwater microbial communities from Lake Montjoie, Canada to study carbon cycling - M_140807_MF_MetaG | ecosystem: Environmental > Aquatic > Freshwater > Lake | place: Lake Montjoie... | reverse complement strand
GTCTACGACGACCTGCGTTTCCGAGACGAAATCGCCAAACTCGAAGTCGACATCGTGGCGCTGGAAATGCTGGTCTTGCGGGTTTTATCCGCCGAAAAATCGGGCAAAAACTCACTCGACATTGCCGGCCTATTGAAGATCAAAGGCAGCGAAATCCAGCAACGGTACGCAGAACTCATGATGTTGGCGGCCGGCCCTTACAGTCTGCCCTTCATTTTTGAAGCCATGGACGCCGGCTGGCAAGGCGACTTCCCTGGCGACAACGTGTCCAATGCCCCTCTGGCGGCCAATTATTTCAACATGCGCAAGACCACCATTTACGGCGGCAGCAACGAAGTGCAACGCAACATCGTCGCGCAAACCGTCCTCGGTTAAAGCGCCTGAACTTTCAAGGATTTCAAAATGGATTTCGATTTTTCTGACGACCAAGAACAACTGCGTGACGCCGTCCACAAGTGGGTGGACAAAGGCTACGACTTTGACCGCCGCCGCGCCATTGCGGCCTCTGGCGGCTTTGACCGCGCAGCCTATACCGAACTGGCCGAGTTGGGCCTCACCGGGCTGTATGTGAGCGAAGCCCAAGGCGGCATGGGCATGGGCCCGGTCGAAGGCATGGTGGTCATGGAGGCGTTGGGCCGCGGCATCGTCATGGAGCCCCTCACCCAAACCCTGATCTGCAGCGCCGTGCTCGAAGGCTATGGCCCTGACGCGCTCAAGAGCGACTGGCTGGGCCGCATCGCCTCCGGTGAAGCCTTGGTGGTGTTGGCGCACCAAGAGCGCAAAGGCCGCTACAAGCTCAGCCACTGTGCCACCCAGGCCAAAGAGGCAGCGAACGCCTGGAGCCTGTCAGGTGTCAAGCACATGGTGCCCGCTGGCACCCATGCCGACGCTTACCTGGTGCCCGCCATGATTGGCAACAGCTTGGGTCTGTTTCTGGTCGAGCGCAGCGCAAGCTGCGTGCGCACTGCCGGTTATGCCACGCAAGACAGCGCTGCTGCGGCCGACGTTCACCTGGACAACACCCCCGCACAATTGCTGGCCCGCGAAGGTTTGACGGCACTGGAACACGCGGTGGACATCGGCATCGCCAGTCTCTGTGCAGAGGCCGTGGGTGTGATGGACAAAACCATGGCCATCACCATCGATTACATGAACACGCGCAAGCAGTTCAACACCGTCATCGCCAGCTTCCAGGCGCTGCGTCACCGCGTGGCCGACATGAAAATGCAACTGGAACTGGCCCGTTCTATGAGTTTTTACGCCACGCTCAAACTCAACGCGCCGGCCGACGAAAGGCGCTGCGCCATGGCCCGCGCCAAGTACCAGCTGGGCGTGTCCATGCGTTTTGTAGGCCAACAAGCGGTGCAATTGCACGGCGGCATTGGCGTGACGGACGAGTACATCGTGAGCCATTACTTCAAAAAGTTGACCCAACTTGAAATGACCTGGGGCGACACCCTGCACCAACTGGGCGAAGTGTCAGAGCGCATGCAAGACACTGCCGGTGTGTTCGCTTGAGCCTGAGCTTGAGCTTGAGCTTGGCTGCAACTTAGCCGTATTTATTCTGCGAGCCGTTCCCGCAGGAAACTGGCAAAACGCGGCAACCCAGAAGGCGTCCTGCCCCGGTACCGGTAGGTGACCCAAGCCCCCACTTCAGGGGGCTTTTCTCTTTGTGAGTCACTCAGACCTGAGCCCAGTGCAAAGCGTTGACCTTGGGGCATTTCGACAAGCAAAGCGCCCAAGCGCCCACTCAGTCGTCCTTTGCCAGGCACATGCCCGACGACCCGCGCATCTTCGTCTTCTGACACTTTCAATTTGTGCAAAGTTTCGCTTCGCCCCGCTTGCCACAAAGCGTCCCCGTGGTGAAGCATCAAGCCCTCCCCGCCGCTCTGCACGATCTGCCACAACTGCTGCGCAAGCGCTGACGCATTGGCCACGCGAAACTGCGTGAGCGCCTGCACAAAAGGAACGGGATGCAAGGCCAATACCGCCTTCATTTTCAACAAACGCTCGCTGAAAGTCCCGCCATCTCCAGGCAAATCGAAGAGTTGGTAATTCACCTCACGCCATTGCGCCTCGACAGGCATTTCACGTCGCACGGTGGCAGACAAAATGTCGAAGGTGCCACGCCCTAGCCACAATTCGCCATCCAGCGCAATGGGGGGTAAGGACGCAGTGAACCATGGGGGCGCCGCCATCGGTCGGCCGCTTCGAAAGCGCAGCAATTGGCCATCCCACAAGGCTCGAACGCCGTCGAGCTTTTCACTGACCCAATAGCCTGCCGGATCCGCCCCCTGTGTCCAAGCTGTTGCCAACATCACACGGCCAGCAGTTGAATCGGTTTGGGTCAAGTTCGGTTCTGCTGGCGAGGGCGGTCGAGCCCAAGTTGGCGCTCCAAAACCAGTCAAACCCCAAGCAACGCGCAACGCAGCCACACGCCGTGACACATTATTTTTCATTCTCCCTCTCCCCTTACTGTCTTATTGTTTGCCTTCGACCGCATCAAGGCGGCACAGTTCAAGGCTTCAAACCAGCTCAATTCACCTGAGAAAGCCTCAACTCATCAAGCGCGATGAGCGCGGCACATGGGCCATCAAAAATGCCATTTGATCGACCAAAATCCGACGGTTGCGCAAAATAAAGTCCTCCCACAGGCTCGGCACATAAGGCGCATAAAGCAAGGGCATGCCGGCTTGCTCAGGGGTGCGGTGGCTTTTTCGGTGGTTGCAGGCTCGGCACGAAGTGACCACGTTCATCCAGGTGTCGACCCCTTTTTGCGCGAACGGAACGATGTGCTCACGGGTGAGTTCGGTTTCATGAAAATGATCGCCGCAATAAGCGCAGATATTGCGGTCCCGAATGAACAACTTGCCATTGGTCAAACCCGGACGCAAACCAAACGGGTTGATCTTGGGCACACCCCGGGTGCCGATGATGCTGTTGACACGAATGATGGACTGATCCCCCGTCACGGCATTGTGGCCGCCGTGAAAAACGGCAACTTCTCGCCCTGCCTCCCAGCGCACTTCTTCGGCGGCGTAATACATGACCGCCTCTTCCAGACTGATCCACGACTGGGGTAGCCCTTGGGCTGACAACTTCAAGACCTTCAATCGCGCCTCCATCCAACAGTTAAAAACCACTGACTTGAAACATGAACGTCCATACCGCACAGTCTGCTTACCTTTCAGCTCATCAAACTGGCACTGGATGAGTCACAATATACGCTGTATTGAAGACAACTTAACGACAACACTGGCGTTTTCCCGGCGTTTTTCCGGGGTTATCTCTTCGTTTTCTCGGCGTTTTTCCTCTGGCACACATCACAAGACCCCCCATGAAGGTATTTCGCGGCTTCAATCACCCAGGCATTGCGCACGCTTGTGCCTTGACCATAGGCAACTTTGACGGCGTACACCGCGGCCACCAGGCCATGCTGGCCTTGCTCAAAAACGAAGCATCGCACCGGGGCATCGCCAGTTGTGTGATGAGCTTTGAGCCCCATCCGCGTGACTATTTTGCGGCCTTGCTGAACAAACCCGAATTGGCCCCCGATCGCATCGCCACCTTGCGCGACAAACTGACCGAGTTGGCCCGCTGCGGCATCGATCAAGTTGTGGTGCTGCCCTTTGATGCAAAATTGGCCCAACAAAAGCCGCAGGCATTCATTGATGAAGTACTTTTGCAGGGTTTAGGTGTGCGTTACGTGCTGGTGGGCGACGACTTCCGATTTGGCGCACAACGCGCAGGTGACTACGCCATGCTCGATGCCGCAGGTCAACAAAGAGGCTTCGATGTGGCCCGGATGAACAGTTACGAAGTGCACGGTCTGCGCGTGTCCAGTTCGGCCGTGCGCAGCGCCTTGAAATCCGGCAACATGCCCGAAGTCACACGACTGCTGGGTCGGCCCTTCAGCATCAGCGGTCACGTCATTCATGGGCGCAAACTGGGTCGCTCGCTGGGTGCCAGCCAGTCCGGTGGCGACGATGGTTTTCGCACCCTGAATTTACGCTTTGATCACGACAAACCTGCTGCCTGTGGCATTTTTGCCGTTCAAGTGCATGGCCTTGCCGCACAAGCGCTGACAGGGGTGGCAAATTTGGGCAATCGCCCGTCTCTGGACCCGACGGATGTGAATGGCGGACGGGTACTTTTGGAAGTCCATTGCTTCGACTGGCCTGCCCATCTGGGTGCAGAAGAGGGGTACGGTAAAATCATCCGTGTGGATCTGCTGCACAAATTACACAACGAACTCAAGTACGACAGCTTTGACGCCCTGACAAAGGGCATTGCCAAAGATTGTGACGATGCGCGTGCGTTCTTTGCGTCCCTGCATGGGCAAACCCACCGTCAAAACACGCGTGACCGAATTTGACCTTGGCCGACCCGGCATGGCGCAGGGCCTGCGCCCTGTTCAACCCCGATACTTCTCGACTGCGACTTGTGCAGTCCTGCTCTTTTTGATTGATTCTCCATGTCTGAAGCCAAAACGAATTACCGCGCCACATTGAACATGCCAGACACCCCGTTCCCAATGCGGGGCGACTTGCCCAAGCGTGAGCCAGGCTGGCTCCAGAGCTGGAACAACGAAGGCTTGTACAAAAGACTGCGCATGGCGCGCCAAGGTGCGCCGCTGTTTGTATTGCACGACGGCCCCCCCTATGCCAACGGCAAGCTGCACATCGGGCACGCGCTGAACAAGGTGCTGAAAGACATGATCGTCAAGTCCAAACAATTGGCTGGCTTTGATGCGCAATACATTCCCGGTTGGGACTGTCATGGCTTACCGATTGAGAACGCCATTGAGAAACTGCATGGCCGCAAACTCAGCCGCGATGACATGCAAGCCAAGAGTCGCGCCTTTGCCACCGAGCAAATCGACCAGCAGCGTGAAGACTTCAAGCGCCTGGGTGTACTGGGCGACTGGGATCGCCCCTACCGCACCATGGACCCCGCCAACGAAGCCGGAGAAATTCGGGCGTTCAAGCGCGTCATCGAACGCGGCTTTGTGTACCGTGGCCTCAAGCCCGTGTACTGGTGCTTCGACTGCGGCTCGAGTCTGGCCGAATTCGAAATCGAATACCAGGACAAGCAAAGCGACACGCTGGACGTGGCCTTTGAGACGGATGACGTGGCAGCCCTGGCAGCCGCCTTTGGTTTGAATGCCCTGCCCGCCGGCACAAGCGCTTTTGCGGTCATTTGGACCACGACTGCCTGGACCATTCCCGCCAACCAGGCTCTGAACGCCCATCCTGCCCTGAACTATGCGCTGGTGCAAACCGACAAGGGCTGCTTGGTGCTGGCCGAGTCGCTGGTGGACAAATGCCTAGAGCGCTTTGGCCTGACCGGCACCGTGCTGGCCACTGCCAAAGGCGCCGCCCTGGGAGGCCTGAACTTCCGCCACCCGCTGTACGATGCAGATGGCGGTTACAAGCGTCTGTCGCCCGTGTACCTGGCCGAGTACGTCAGCGACAGCGATGGCACGGGGCTGGTGCACTCTTCGCCCGCTTATGGCGTGGACGACTTCAATTCCTGCATCGCCAACGGCCTGAAATACGACGACATCCTGAACCCGGTGCAAGGCAACGGCACCTATGCCGCAGACTTTGCATTGTTCGGCGGCCTGCACATTTGGAAAGCCATTCCCGTGGTGCTTGACGCGTTGCGGGGCGCTGGCCGCTTACTTTCCACCGTGACCATCACCCACAGCTACCCGCACTGCTGGCGTCATAAAACGCCCGTGATTTACCGCGCAGCGGCCCAATGGTTTGTGCGCATGGACGAAGGCGAAGGCGTCTTCACACAAGACAAAGCGCCCAAGACCCTGCGGCAACTGGCACTGGACGCCATCGAGCAAACCCACTTTTACCCCGAGAATGGCAAGACCCGTTTGCGCGACATGATTGCCAACCGCCCCGACTGGTGCATCTCACGCCAGCGCAGCTGGGGGGTGCCGGTGCCCTTCTTCTTGCACAAGGACAGCGGCGAGTTGCACCCGCGCACCATGGCCATACTGGACCAAGCCGCCGACATTGTGGGGCGAGGTGGCATCGAGGCCTGGAGCCGCGTGACCGCTGAAGAAATTCTGAACCAAGCCGGCGATGACGCCGCCAGTTACAGCAAGAGCACTGACATTTTGGAAGTGTGGTTTGACTCCGGCAGCACCTTCGAACACGTCTTGCGTGGCAGCCATAAGAACGCCTATGACCGTCCCCCTTTTCACGCCGAGGGCCCAGAAACCGACTTGTACCTGGAAGGCCACGACCAACACCGCGGCTGGTTCCACAGCTCGCTACTTTTGGGCTGCGCCCTGTACGACCGTGCTCCCTACAAAGGTCTGCTAACGCATGGCTTTGCGACTGACGGCCAAGGCCGCAAGATGAGCAAGAGCCTGGGCAACACCGTCGCGCCACAAGAAGTGACTGACAAAATGGGCGCCGAAATCGTGCGCCTGTGGGTCGCCGCAACCGATTACTCGGGTGACTTGAACATCGACGACAAAATCCTGGCCCGCGTGGTCGACGCCTACCGCCGCATCCGCAACACCTTGCGTTTCTTGATGGCCAACGTCAGCGACTTTGACCCCGTCAAAGACTTTGTGGCCTATGACGACTTGCTGGAAATTGACCAATACGCCCTATCGCGTGCGGCGCAATTGCAAACCGACATCCTGGCGCACTTTCAGGTTTATGAGTTCCACCCCGTGGTCTCCAAGCTGCAGGTGTACTGCTCTGAAGACCTGGGCGCGTTTTACCTGGATGTGCTGAAAGATCGCTTGTACACCTCTGCCCCCAAGTCATTGGCGCGTCGCAGTGCACAAACTGTATTGCATCAAATCACCCACGCCATGTTGCGTTGGATGGCGCCCTTCCTCAGCTTTACCGCCGAAGAGGCTTGGACCGTGTTTGGTCATTCTGAGTCTATCTTTTTGGAAACCTTTGCGGACCTGGGCCCCGTCGATACGGAGTTGCTGTCCAAATGGGGGCGTGTGCGCGAGATCCGTGATGTGGTCAACAAAGACATCGAAACCGTTCGCACAGAGGGCTCTGTGGGTTCCTCCTTGCAAGCCAATGTGACCGTGACCGCCAACCCGCAAGACCTGGCCTTGCTGGCCAGTTTGGGTGGCGATGCCAAGTTCGTATTCATCACTTCTGTACTCTCACTGGCCGCTGGAGACACCTTGTCCACCCAGGTTCAAGCCAGTAAAGATGTGAAATGCGAGCGGTGCTGGCATTACCGTGCCGATGTCGGCATGGATGCCGCCCACCCGAGCCTGTGCGGACGTTGCACCAGCAACCTGTTCGCTGAGGGCGAAACCCGCTTGATTGCCTGATAACTCCCAAACTGACCATGGCCAAAAAATCGACACGCACCCTCTCGCACTCTGGCACCAGCCTATGGCTGTGGCTAAGTCTTGCCTTGCTGATACTGCTGGCCGATCAATTCACCAAAATTTGGATCATCGGCACCTACCAACTGGGCGACAGTTTGCCGCTGAGTTCGTTTTTTAACTTGGTCAGGGTGCACAACAGCGGCGCGGCTTTTTCTTTCCTGGCGCAAGCGGGAGGATGGCAGCGCTGGTTCTTTACCGGTCTGGGCAGTGTTGCGGCCTTGTTGATGATTTGGATGCTCACTCAACATGCGGGTCAAAGACTCTTTGGCTTTGCCATCGCCTGCGTGTTGGGCGGCGCTGTAGGTAATGTGATTGACCGCGTACTGTACGGCTATGTGGTGGACTTTCTGGACTTTCACTATGCGGGCATTCACTTCCCGGCCTTCAATCTGGCCGACAGCGCCATCACGCTGGGCGCTGCCTGCCTGATCCTCGACGAAGTGCTGCGCGTTCGCCGAGGCCATTGAACATGCTCACGCAAACAGTCTTGCATCAGCGCATCCATGTGACCACGCTGGCACTGACATTTCCCGCAGGAGCATTTCAAGACGCTTGAACTTCCCGTTTTTTGAACGAATTCAAAAGCAACATTCGGAGTGTGTTTTCGGTGCCCAGTCTCTAAAGTACAAGCCATCGCCTACGCAATGAAAAGTCCGACATGTCCAAGCTCACCGAAAAACTTGCCAACGCAACGCGACTAGACCCGCGCTGGAGCCTTGTAGTTTCGCGTGACCCACAAGCAGACGGTCAGTTTTATTACGCGGTAAAAACAACGGGGGTGTACTGCCGTTCCTCCTGCGGCTCGCGTACACCACGACCTGAGAATGTGGCTTTCTTCTTAACCTGCCAAGGGGCCGAAGGGGCCGGATTTCGACCCTGTAAACGCTGCAAACCCGATTCGGCACCGCTCGCACAACGGCATGCTGCACTGGTCGCACAACTGTGCAGACAAATTGAAAGCTCGGAAAAACCTCCAACGCTCATGATGCTCGCTCAAAGTGCGCACATGAGCACTTTCCATTTGCACCGCATCTTCAAAGCGGTGACGGGCCTTACGCCGAAAGCCTATGCAAAAGCGCATCGGACGCGCAAGATCCGCGACAAGTTGGCGCTCAGCCACAGCGTGACCGATGCTATTTACGACGCGGGTTACAACGCCAACAGTCGTTTCTATGCAGAGTCAAATCAACTGCTCGGCATGACGCCCCAAAACTTTCGAGCGGGCGGCAGCAACGCCAGTATTCGCTTTGCAATAGGCGAATGCGCTCTCGGTGCGATCTTGGTGGCAACCAGCGAACGTGGCGTTTGCGCCATCTTGCTGGGGGACGAACCCGAGGCCTTGACCCACGACTTGCAAGATCGGTTTCCCAAAGCAGAACTGATTGGCGGCGATGCGCAGTTTGAGCAACTCATCGCCAAAGTGGTTGGATTTGTCGAGTTACCGCGCATTGGCCTCGATCTCCCACTCGATGTCCGTGGCACCGCGTTCCAACAACGTGTCTGGCAAGTGCTGCAAAAAATCCCGGCAGGCTCCACCATGAGCTACAGCGATATTGCCCAGCACATGGGCACACCCAAGGCGGCCCGCGCAGTTGCTGGGGCTTGCGCTGCCAACGCGCTGGCCGTGGCCATTCCATGCCATCGCGTAGTGCGCAACGATGGCGCCTTGTCTGGCTATCGCTGGGGGGTCGAGCGCAAACGTGCGCTGTTAGAGCGCGAGGCTTTGCCATGATTGATTTATTCGCCGAACACGATGCAGGCCTTCGCAGCCACACAAAGTTGGCCGATGGCGCAATGCTGTTATGCGGCTTCGCACGCGATCTGGCCATGCCCCTGCTCACTGCCGTGAAAGACATCGCCCAAGCTGCGCCCTTTCGACAGATGGAAACGCCGGGCGGCTATTGCATGTCGGTGGCAATGACGAACTGCGGCGCGTTGGGCTGGATCTCCGACCCGCGTGGCTACCGCTACACCGAGCAAGACCCACTCAGTGGGCGTCCTTGGCCAGCCATGCCAGAAGATTTTTTGAGCCTCGCTAACCAAGCTGCTGCAGAGGCCGGATTTTTCAATTTTTCACCCGATGTTTGCCTGATCAACCGCTACGTGCCTGGGGCCAAGTTGTCGCTCCACCAAGACCGCGATGAAGTCGATCTGTCAGCCCCCATCGTGTCCGTCTCGTTTGGCTTGCCCGCCACATTTTTATTGGGCGGACTCCAGCGCCACGACTCAGCCATGCGCTTGGGATTGACCCATGGTGATGTCCTCGTCTGGGGTGGCCCTTCGCGACTGCGCTTCCATGCGGTGTTGCCCCTCAAAGCAGGGCTTCACTGTGCCACGGGTGCTTGCCGCATCAACCTGACATTTCGTCAAGCCAAACCCAGAGAGCTTGGTCGCTGATATATGCAACTGTCCTGCCAAATCGCTTTACCGACAAGCTTTCGCACCAACGACATCCTCGACTTCCACCGCCGTGATGCGCAAGAGATCGCGGAGCGCGTCACCGACACCACCTTGCACAAAGGCATGGTGTGGCATGACACTCCTGCCTGCTTGTTTGTACATTTTCATTCAGATCAAGCCGAGGCCACATTGCATGTGGATGGCCATGTCAAACCCGAACATGCACGGGACGTTGAACCGATGGTTCGCCGCATGCTCGGTTTAGCGCAACGAATTGACACTTTTGAAGATCAATACCGTTCACATCCGCAACTGGGGAAATTGATCGCTCAACACCCTGGCTTGCGTGTCCCTGTCGCCGCAACGCCGTTTGAGGCACTCACTTGGGCCATTACTGGCCAGCAAATCAGCGTCAACGCCGCCGTGTCCATCCGCCGAAAACTCATCATCGCCACAGACATTATTCACCCCGAGGGTTTGCTTTGTCACCCACAGGCGCGTCAAATTCTTCAGTTGTCTGAAGATCAGTTGCGGATGGCGGGATTTTCAACCACCAAAGCAAAAACTTTGTTGACGCTTTCCGCTCTCGTGGTTGACGACCAACTGCCCTTGGATGCTTGGACACAAACGCTCCCGGTCGAGAGCATTCGGGCGAAGCTGGAAGCAGTTCACGGCATCGGGCCGTGGACGGTGAATTACGCCCTGTTGCGTGGCTATGGATGGCTTGATGGCTCGCTGCATGGTGATGCCGCTGTGCGCAGAGGGCTAAAGAGCTTGCTGGCCGCACCAGACAAAATCAGTGCAGAAGAGACCCAAAATTGGCTTGCGCAATTTTCACCTTGGCGCGCGCTGGTCGCCGCCCATCTTTGGGCGGCGCAGTCATTTACAGCGTGATGATGGTGCAACCCGTGGTTTTGCGGGCTTCTAAGTCACGGTGGGCTTGGGCAATGTCGGCCAGCTTGTAGGTCTGGTCGATGCGAATGTGCACCTTGCCGCTGACCACCACATCAAACAACTCATCGGCCATTTCTTGGCAAGTCTCGCGCGTAGCGATGTGGGTGAACAGTGTTTGGCGCGTCACGTACAGCGAGCCTTTGCCGCCCAAAATACCCGGCGCAAACGGCGCCACGGGGCCCGAAGCATTGCCGAAACTGGCCATCAAACCAAAAGGCATCAGGCAGTCCAAGGACTTGTCCCAAGTGTCTTTGCCCACCGAGTCGTACACCACCTTCACGCCCTTGCCGCCGGTGATTTCTTTCACGCGCGCTGCAAAATCTTCGGTGTTGTAGTTGATCACAAAGGCGGCGCCATGGTCTTTGGCCAATTGGCATTTGGCATCGCTGCCGGCCGTGCCAATCAACTGGTAACCCAGCGCTTTGGCCCATTGGCTAGCGATCAGGCCCACACCCCCGGCTGCAGCGTGGAACAAAACAAAGTCGCCTGCTATCAAGCCGCCTTGCGGCAAGGTGCGCTTGAGCAGGTACTGCGCGGTCAGGCCTTTGAGCATCATGGCCGCGCCGGTTTCAAAGCTGATTGCGTCCGGCAATTTGCACACGCACTTGGCGGGCAAAACGCGCTCCTCGCAGTAGCTGCCGGGCGGGTTGCTGGCGTAGGCGGCGCGGTCCCCCGCTTTGAGGTGCGTGACGCCCTCTCCGACGGCTTCCACAATGCCGGAGGCTTCCATGCCCAAGCTCAATGGCATGGGAAATGGATACAGTCCCGAGCGTTGGTAGACGTCGATGAAATTCAAGCCAATGGCTTTGTGGCGGATACGGATTTCACCGGGACCGGGCTGGCCCACTGGCAAATCCACCAGTTTCATTTCTTCAGGTCCGCCCTGTTGGGCGATTTGTACGGTCAAGGTCATGGGTATCTCCAGCACATCAAAAAATAAAAAACAGTCAACTTCTAATGTGCCACGAATTGTCAGACTTTGCGCGACAGAAAATTCACGCGGTCAAAGGTAAAGTCACGCTTATGACACAAAAATTGGCCCTGCGCACCGCGCTCTTACTCACCATCCCGCCCTTGCTCTGGGCCGGCAATGCCGTGGTCGGTCGCATGGTTGGCCACTTGGTGCCGCCGATCACCTTGAATTTCTTGCGTTGGGTTCTGGCATTTTGCATTTTGCTGCCTATCGCCTACAAGGTGCTCAGCGCCCGCAGCGGTTTGTGGTCGCACTGGCGTCGCTTTGCCCTGTTGAGTCTGTTGGGCGTGGGGTGCTACAACGCCTTGCAGTATTTGGCCCTGCAAACCTCAACGCCCTTGAATGTGACGCTGGTGGCCGCCAGTACACCGGTCTTCATGCTGGTCATAGGCGCCTTGTTTTTCAAAGCACCGGTGCATTGGCCGCAAGTGGCCGGGGCATTGCTGTCCATTTCGGGGGTGGCCGTGGTGCTCAGCCGAGGCGAATGGGCGCAACTGCTGCAAGTGCAATTTGTGCCCGGCGACCTGTACATCCTGTTGGCCACGGCCTGTTGGTCGCTTTACAGCTGGCTGTTGACACGTCGCGCGGAGCCAGAAGCTTTACGCCAAAATTGGTCTGCCTTCTTGATGGCGCAGGTGATCTTTGGTTTGGGCTGGTCCGGGGCATTCTCCGCAGCAGAATGGGCATGGACTGACGCCCACATCACTTGGGGCTGGCCCTTGATGAGCGCCTTGGCGTTCGTGGCTGTCGGTCCAGCCGTTTTGGCTTACCGATGCTGGGGCGAAGGCGTTCAACTGGCGGGCCCCGCGGTGGCTGGCTTTTTCTCCAACCTCACACCACTGTTTGCAGCCTTGCTGTCTGCCGCCTTTTTGGGCGAGTTGCCACACCTTTACCATGTGCTGGCTTTCGCACTGATTGTGGGGGGCATTGTGGTGTCTTCAAGGCGCTTGGCACATCACTGAAGCGCCCCGAAAACTCAATAAGTACCCGGGTAAGCCCCACCATCGGCCAACACGTTTTGACCCGTCATGTAGGCGGCATGCTGGCTGCACAAGAATGCGCAGATTGCGCCAAATTCTTGCGGATTCCCGTAACGCCCAGCGGGAATTTGCGCTTGCTGAATGACGCGCATTTCCTCGACGGTCTTGCCCGCTTTCTGGGCCATGGCTGGCAAGGTGGCGCGAATGCGGTCGGTGTCAAAGCGGCCGGGCAAGAGGTTGTTGATGGTCACCCCCTGGCCTGCAATTTTGCTGCGCGATGTGCCGGCCACAAAACCGGTCAGGCCACTGCGCGCGCCATTGGACAGGCCCAGCACATCGATGGGCGATTTCACCGAACTGGAAGTGATGTTCACAATCCGGCCAAAGCCGCGTGCAGCCATGCCGTCCACCGTGGCTTTGCTCAGCTCGATAGGGGTCAGCATATTGGCATCAATGGCCTTGATCCAGGCATCGCGGTCCCAGTCTCGGAAATCGCCGGGAGGGGGTCCGCCCGCATTGGTGACCACAATGTCAAAGTTTTTGCCCGGTCCCCCGGCAACATGGAACAAGGCTTCACGGCCAGCCTCCGTGGTGATGTCCGCCGCCACCGCAATCAATTTGACTTGGGGGCCTGCTTCGGCCTGCATCACTGCCACGGCCGCATTCAAGACCTCGGCACCCCGCGCCACCATCACCACGTTGACGCCTTCATGCGCCAGCGCACGCGCGCAACCCCAACCCAAACCTTTGCTCGCGCCGCCGACCAGCGCCCATTTACCTGCAATACCTAAGTCCATGACTATCTCCTTGAATTGAAAGTTAAATACGCGCAGCGCGCGTGACCCCAAAAACACCACTCACCACCAAAATGGTGCCTGCAATGATCCACCCATTGAAAGCTTCGTCCAGCAGCAAAGCACCCAATGATACGGTCGAGATCGGCCCAATCATGCCCGCTTGTGCCGTCAAGCCGGGGCCGATGCGTTCAATCGCCATCATGACCAAGAGCACGGGCAAGACGGTACAGGCGATGGCATTGAACAGGGACAAGCCAAGCACCTGGGGTGCGACGCCGTCCAATGACAAAGGACGAAACAAGGCAAACTGCAGCAGGCAAAAGACACAAGCGACTGAACTGGCCCATCCCGCCAAACGAAGGGATCCCAAACGTTGAACCAGTTGGCCACTGTAGGTCAGGTACCCGGCATAGGTCACAGCACTGCAAAAAACCAGTCCAGAGCCAAGCCAAACGTTCGCGCCGGTCCAACTCAATTCATGTGCAAAGACCAGCAGCACACCGCTGTAACTCACGGCCATGGCAAGCACTTGTCGAGAACTGATTTGACGTTGATAGACCCACCAACCCAGCACCAAAACCAGGGTGGGGTTGAGGTACAAAATCAGACGCTCAAATGACGCGCTGATGTATTCGAGCCCCAAGAAATCCAAATAACTTGACAGGTAGTACCCTGTAAAACCGAGCCCCACAATGCCAAACCAATCTTGGCGCGTCATGGCCGCTTGGCCGCGCCCCGCCCACAAGGCCATGGCCAGAAACAAGGGAAAGGCAAACAACATGCGCAGCATCAGCAAAGTGACGGCATCTATCCCGTGCCGGTAAGCGAGCTTGACAATGATGGCCTTGCCGCTGAAAGCGATGGAGCCCACCGCTGCCAACAACAAGCCACTGGTGAGGTGATTTTTTTGCGCTGTTTCTGTCAAAACCCCACCGCCTGACCGTCACGACGCGCATCGCTGGCTGCCACATAGCCCTGCACCTTGGGGTCGCCCATGCGCCAAATGAACTGGCCCGCTCCAAAGTCTTGGTAAGAGTCGTTGATCACATCCATATGGTGACCACGCTGCGCCAGACCTTGAACAGTCTGAGCGTTCATGTCAGCTTCTACGTTGATCGAGAAGCCATCGTTGTAACGCCAGCGGGGAGCATCGCATGCGGCCTGCGGGTTTTGGCCGTAGTCGAGCATACGGACCAAGGTCTGCATATGGCCTTGCGGTTGCATGTTGGCGCCCATCACGCCGTAGCTCATCACCGGCTGACCG
>Ga0114973_10002061_pt1 | contig 14762 bp, 30 predicted proteins | sample M_140807_MF_Meta_FD_87025 | JGI IMG/M metagenome (GOLD analysis project Ga0114973, IMG submission 87025) | Freshwater microbial communities from Lake Montjoie, Canada to study carbon cycling - M_140807_MF_MetaG | ecosystem: Environmental > Aquatic > Freshwater > Lake | place: Lake Montjoie... | reverse complement strand
CAATTTTTTTTCAAAAAATAAAAATAATTTTTACCGCCCGCAGAGCCGCATGAACACTAGCTCGGCGGGCGTGGATCAATTTCGTGATGCCACGAAAATGGTCGGCATCATATCGGCGACTTCACCGAATTGCTCAGAACATGCCGAAGATTTTTCGAAGATCGTCCACGGCTTTTGAGTCGTTTACCGGCGCGTGCTCGATCTCGTCTTCGCCTTCGTGAAAGGCGTAGTCCCATGTTTGGTCGAAGAGCTTGCGCAGGCCGCGCGCGCTCATCGTGATGTTGCCGTCGCCCGCGAAGCTGGGATTTTTTGCGACATAGATTTTCCAGAGTTGGGATTTTTTCACAGCGTTAGTTTTTCAAAATGTGCCAGGCAACATGGCAGAGTTTTACGGCGTCCATGTAGTGATCCTGTGCCACGGATTTCCACACGAACTCTTGCCCGGTGGCGGTCTTGCGGGGAACGAGGCGCTGGCCGCTCATGCCGCGAAGGAAGTCCTCGGTCGTGTCGCGCGGGATGGCGAGCGGGGGCTTGCCGTTGCGGATGCGGTCGATGAAGAGTTCTGTCTTTATTGCGTGGTCGACGAAGGTGTAGAGCACGACGCCGGGGAAGTCGTCGATGACGGTGCGTCCGATGCGGCTGCCGAAGGTTGCGCCGGAGCCTTTGGCGGCGTGGAAGAATCCACCGGAGTTCTGGCAGGCTGTGTAAACTCGGAAGGTGGCGTAACCGGAATCCAGCATGCCGCACTCGGGGCGGACTTCCTGCCCGCTAGGCGTGCGGTAGATGCGGCGGGGCGAGTCGGCGAGGAGGTCTTCGATGGTGAGCGTGGTGCCGTAGTCAAGCACGAAGCTCTGGCCGTTGGCGTCGAAGGCCACCGTGGTCCAGTGCTGTTTGTCCTGGCCGATGTCGGCGCAGGTGACGATGTGCGCGGGTTCGATCGGGCAGGTTCCGCGCGTGTAGTCGCCTCGCAGGCTGAGGATGTTGGCGTCGCCGATGCTGGTCTCGACCTGCTCCCACGGCATGGCCATGGTGCTATTGGTAAAATCTTGGAGGCCGTTGAGCGTGTCTTTGTCGCGGAGGAATTTCACCGCGAGCGCGCCGAATGTGCAGGAGCGCCACGGCGCGTAGAGGGAGTTCAGGTGGAAGCTGCGAAAGCCGCGCTGGGCGCTGGGGTTTGTGGCTTGCCACTTGCCGTCTTGGAGGGCTTCAATCTTCTGGCCGTCGTTCCACTCGCCTTGGCAGCGTTGGCAAATGTAGCGCGCGGATTCCTCGACTCGGGCCATGTTCCACTTGCCGGCCACTTTCGCGTCGGTGTCCCACTTGACCTGTTCCCACAAAAGCTCGATGCGTTCGTGGCAGTGCGGGCAGGCGAGCATGAATTTCTCCTGCGTGCCTTTCAAAAACTCCTGCCAGATCGCGCCGTCCGGCGTGGTGGGCGTGCTGGTCTTGACGCGAAGCGCGCCGACGAAGGACTTGGTGCGGTTCTCTGCGAGGAAAAGCGCGGAGGTTTCTTGGTCGGTTTCTTTTGCAAATTTGTCCACCTCGTCCATGAGCAGGAGTCCGGCGGGGCGGCTGGCGAGGTTCGCCGGGGAGTTGCTGCCGACAAAGACTAGCGAGCACCGCGAAAAATGCTGCTCGAGGTTTTTGAAGCGGTGCCGGTCCGCTGGCTTCTGGGCGGCGAGCGTTGCGCTGTCGTCGAATAGCGGGAGCCAGCGCGTCTCGGAGAACGATCGGGCGAGGCCTTCGGTTGGCATGACCCAAACGACCGGCTGGGGCTTGTTCACGATGCGCCAGGCGGTGCCTGCTTGCACCATCGTGGTCTTGCCGGTTTGCGTTCCAAAGACCAACACGAGGTCGGAAACATCGACATCGCCGAAGCACTCAAGCGGCTCGCGTAGGTAGGGCGTGAGGTCGGTGCTGAAATGACCTGGTGATTGTGTCTGGCGCTCTGTAAGCATTACCTCGTCTTCACACCACTCCACCACGCTTCTGGTGTCGATAGGCGCAAGTAGCGCATCAGCGGCTTGCATCAAGATATCAATGCTCGCGGCCATATCTGGTCTTTCATGGTTTCGATCAGTCTGGCGCTCCACTCAAATAGAGCTTTCTCCACGACTTTTTGCGGCTGCATTGCCAGTCGAGGAGCCATGGTCTTAGGCATGACCTCGGCCATCTGTCTCCCCGGCGAAAGAATTCGTTGTAAAAACTCCAGCCCCTCGGAAGTAAAGATGGTGATCTGTTGCAGTCTCTGCCACTCGTCGTAGTCTTTTTGCGCTTTGACCCGGTTGTTTCTTGCCGCGATGTAAACGGCGTTTGCTTTCCTGTAGTCCTCTATGCTTCCGCCGCTGAGTTCGATTTCCTTGAGCTTATGGTGCGCCGAATCCTCTGCCTCGATGGCTCTGTCCAGCGAGAGCTTCGGCGTGTTGGCCGATTGCATTTGCGTGGTATCGTTTATAGATTCCGGCGTGCTTGGATCGCCTACTATTGGAGAATTTTTGCAAATTTCGCTGATAGTAGGTTTAGCGGGTGTCTTTTGTGGGACGGTTGGTTCCCGCTTGTCTTTGCGGTTGCGCGGTGGGGCATTGACCGCTCGCCATGCGTTTGCGGCGTCCACACTGCTGGTTGGCATGCCGCGCTTGACCAGCATGGATACGAGACCCTTGGTGCATCCGAGTTGTTTGGAAAGTTCAGTAACGCCCACGCTATTGAACGAGTGTCAAGTATTGAACGCTCAGGAAAGCAACGAGCGACGGGCAAACTGCACGGATTGAGCGTTTTAAAAAGATTCCTTATGCCCCCCTCCGGTTTTTTGCGTCGGCATTGTCTGACATTTTTCAACTGCGACAATTTCATTTCACTTTTTGAAATGATTTGTGATGTTCGCGCTTCATATTGGCGGGTTATGTTGTGGAGAGATTACAAATGCGGGTGAGTTGCGCCCGTGCTTCGTCGCGCTCTCGCTCCAGCTTGCGGGCAAAACTGGCCAGCACATATCGGTCACATTCGGTCCGTCCCATGACGATCTCCTCGGCATCCGTCTCTGGTGTATCGCTCATTTCGCGTCCTCCCTGCCGTAGATCGCGTTTTGGAGTCTGTGATATTCGCTGTTTATCAATATAAAGCAGCCGATTGGCAGTTGTTTATTGATCGCAACCAATAGGCGACTTGCTGCGTCATGGACTTTTTGGTGGTCTTTGTAGGCTACCCATTCGCCAGCAGGGATCGCCTGCCGCGCCTCGTCGCGCTCGCGCTCCAGTTTGCGAGCATGAACAACCAATAGCTCTGGGCAGTTGTGCCGCCCAAGGGTTCCAAGTTCGGAAAGAAGATCGGAGAGAAGTTTGTTTGTCTCTGGTGTGTCGCTCATTTCGCGTCCTCCTTCCAGTTCACTCGCGCAATGTCCACTCGGATTTGATTCATCTCTCGCTCGTAGCGAGCATAACCTTTCCCCCATTTTTCTAGTTCCACAAGGGATTGGCGAGCATACTCAACTAGGTTATCAGCAGCCTCCCGCGCCTCGTCGCGCTCGCGCTCCAATCGTCGGGCGAATTCGGCAGTCACGGTGGCGCACGAAAAAAACCCTATATGGGGCGATGACGCCGCATCCGTCTCGGGTGTATTACTCATCGCTCACTTCCTCCTTTAACTGATCAACGAAATCCCATGCCTGCTTGGCTCGCAGGTCGAAATACCTGGCAAGCAGGTGCGCCACGCCTTGTAGGGTGGTTTCTTCTGCGGTGCAGAACTCCTCTACCAGACACGCTATCTGTCCCAGCATCTGGCTGTGCTTTTCTATGTCATTCATGGGTTGAGAAGTTCTTTGATTCGCTCAGCTTGTTCAGCGAGAGGCTCAAGCATGCGCAGGGCGCGGTTGAGGCGTTCGTGGTCCCATTGTTCGTAATCGCCGCTCTTCTCGACCCATCGCTGGAATCCACGCTCTAGCATATCTAGAACAGCCTCTTCGCCTTCCAAGCGCAGCTGTGGCTCCGGTGGCGGCTCGATGCCGAATTCCAGTTGGAAGTCGGTGACTGCGTCAATATAGACCTCCACGCCAAACTGGCGGATGCCGAATGCCTGAGACTTTGGCAAGAGCGTTTTGCAGATTTGCTGGAGCACGAGGAGTTGCTTGTGGCCTTCCTGCCATTGTTCCTGCGTGGTGTCTTCCGGGATTTCCCAGAAGGTGAGCTGTTCCATTTTCTGGAAAGATTGATTTGCGAGTATGAGGTCAAGCATTGGCTTTGATTAGGTAGCGAGCGCGGATGAGCGCTGCGAGGTTGTTGGGTGTTTTGGGTGCCGGTGCTTTGCCGGTTCCGGCGCGGCGTTGTCGGCGTTCGTCTGGGGAAAGTGCGGACCATCTGGCCCTGGCAGCGTCGGCGTAGTTCTTCCGACTGGCTGCGGCCTTTTGCTGATATCCGTGGAAATTCAGTGCCCGACCAAGTTTGTTGGCGTGCCAGTCGAGGAGTTGTTTGCTGATCTCGGCTCGTTGAGCCAATTTGGTCAGGCTCTCACCTGAAGAGTTGAGAAGCCAATACAGGGCCAAGAATCGCGTGCCGATGAGTTCCGTGTTTAGCTTTCCCGTTTTGGGGACGGCCACGGCAAAGGCTCTCGCCAGCGTGTCAGACTCGATCTTGGTGGTGGCATCATGCCTCTGCTCTCGGAGCCATGCCAGCATCTGGCGGACTACCTGCGGTGTCGTGCCGACCTCTTCGGCGAGTATTTCCTCCGGCGAATCGATTTCGTCGGCGATGTCTGGCCAATAGTGCGGATCGGCCTGGTGCTGGGCAAATAACCGGTCAGCCTCTCGTGGCATTGTCGGGTAGGCGTTAGTCATTGTAGGGTTTCATTCGTCAAATTGGCTGGTTAAGTGGTAATTGTTACAGACCGGGCAGAAATAGACGCGCAGCTTGCGGTTCTTGTTTCGGCGGGCGGTCATCAGAAATTTCAGATTGCTCTTGGCAGCCTTGAATGTCTTGAACCGGCGCTTCGACCAGCACATCTTCCACGCGATGAATGGAGGGACGGCTGTCATTTGAATGCTGCCGCCTTGGCGCGGTCATATGGTGTTCCGATAGCCTCGAAAATCTCCTCGCACCATGTGCTTTTGATAAACCTGATAGCGCTTGCCCTGTTGCGCTCGGCCGCTGCGCGGTTTTGCTGCGTCTTGTAGTCGTCGCGCAGGTCGACATCCTCAATGGCCAAGTTCAGGATTTCAATGGCAAGCTCACGATACGCATTGAGGTCATCGATCATTTGCTTGTCAGGTGGAATTTGTGACAGAGCGGGCAGGCGTATCGGCGCAGGATCTTCTTGCGGTTTCGCCTGGCAAGTCGCACCTCGGCGAGCTTCAGCGCCACGGTGCGCTCGCTTGGGTAGGCTTTTTTGCTGAGGCACATGTCCCAAATCGTCTCTGGTGGATATTCTTTCACTCATTGCCGGTCTGTTTTTCATACTTCCCGTTTTTCCAGAGCCACAGCTCACTCAGTGCGTTGTCGAGTTCTTTGGCGTCTTCCTTTGCATTCCTGCGCAGTGACCGGATCACAGCAGTCAGCTCCATGTTGTCGCTGATGAGCTTCTGGACCTCCGCTTTGAGGCGGTTGTTTTCTTGGATGATGTCTTTCACTTCGCCGTCCTCCGGTTGTATTCGGCGATGAGGAGGGCGTCGGCGATGGCGTGGGTGACTTTGAGGTCGGGGAAAAGCTCCTGCGCCTTGCGCTTGGAAACATTCTTGTCGCCCTTGGTGAGGCAACCGATAGCCTTCTGCCAAGCTGCCGGCCTCACGCGCTCGTAGGGTATGCCCAGCGCGGTCAGCGCCATTTGCAACCGCCCGTAGCCCTCGCCGAATGTGAATGCCGACTTTACGCCCATCTGCGGGCTGGAATGCACCAGTTCGATGAGCGCCTTGGGGCTGGATAGGTTGATGGAATCGCGGAATAGCTCCATGAGGTCCTTGTCAGTTTCGGGCATTTTGTGTGCCCATGGGGTTCCGGTGTCTGGGATGAATGCGATGCCGCCGCTGAGTCCGGGGTCGATGCCGATGTGGAGTTTCATAGGTTGTGTATTTGCAGGGTGTGGTTGAAAAAACGGGTGTGCCGGAAATGCCGGAAAAGAGGGGTTGTGAAACCTAGCTCTGTGGAGAAGAGAGGTATTAAAAATAGATTCCTAACATTTAATATGAAACATCCGGCCAATCCGGCATTTCCGGCAGAAATAGCCTTCAAAATGCCTTTTTTGGGTAATCTCAAAAAAAAGGATTCCTTTTCTTTCCGGCGTTTCCGGCGCAGGATTCGCCGGATTGTGAAGCGTTCTTTTCATTTCAAGCGGATAGTCCGAAAGCATTATTGTTCTCCTCCATCTTCAGTTTGATTCCGTGAATGGTCGGGTGGTCCTTCCTGTCCGGCTCGATGTGGTAGCCCCGTTCGGACATCACTTTTCGCAGTTGGCGTGTTCCCCTGTAGCGCGGCTGTTCGCCATTTTGGTCGCACCAGATCGCGTAGGTTTTCGCCAGCGATCCGATACCGCAGCGCCCGGTGATGTCCTTCTCCGTGCACTCGATGAGGAATGTTCCAAACTGGTCGCTTTCCTCGCGGTAGTTCCTTGTCGCCTCTACGACTTGGGGCGGTGGCTTGAGACCAATGTCTCGGCTTTCGAGGAGTCCACGGATCGCCCAGTTGAGGATGCCAGCCGCTTCAGCCTCAAATTCCGCAAGGATTTCGTGGCGTTCGCGCCGTTCGTTCTCGGGGATCGTGACGGTGAACGGGATCATGTGGACGCGCCGCCATATTCCCTCGTCTGTGCCTACGACATCCGGCTTGTGGTTTCCCATGAGCCAGAGCTTGTGAGTGGGAAAAAAGGCGTAGGGTTGTTCAAATGGCCGGCGGGCATTGATGGCATCGCCTCCGGTGATTGCTTTCACCTGGCTATCGGCCAATTTCCGCCCCTCGGGGATTTCGTCCGTGAGGACAACCCGTTTTCCTTCCATCGATGCCTTGTAGTAGTCGAAGTTATTGTCCGACTTGGCAGCGAGGAGTGCGGCAATCGGGACCGTGGTCATGAGGTCGCCAAGAAGGATTTTGAGCACGCCGAAAAGGGTGGATTTCCCATTTGCTCCCTTGCCGTAGGCAAAGAAGAGGGCGTCTTTGTCCACGCGGCCGGTCAGTGAATACCCGAAGGCACGAGCCAGATAGACGCGCGTCTCGACATCCGGTATGAACCGGTTGAGAAAAGCATCCCATTTCGGGCACTCCACGGAGACGTCGAAATTGATTGGCGAGCGTGTCGTTGCGTAGTCGGATGCGCGGTGTTCGCGGTGAATGCCCTCGGCAAAATCCAGCGTGCCATTGAGCACCACGAGGATCTCGGGGTTGGAGTCAAAAGCGGTCGCCGGGAGGTTCATCTCGCTCTTGGCTATGCGCTCGACTGAGGCCAGATATTCCGAGTGGCAAAGCTTGTGGCAGCGGTCCTCGAGGCCCTTGATTTCCTTGATGCGCGGGTCCTTCTTCTCATCATCGCAGGGATTTGCCTTCATTTCGGCCCGCACCGAGTCGGCTACCCGCTGATAAACCTCCGTCAGCGTGTCGGATATATCGAGGAGCGTCGTGTTTCCCGTGTCGCGCCTCCATAGGCCGTCATCATAGGTCATCCAGACCTTGGCATGGATATTCCAGACGCGCAGGCCCTTTCGGAGTTCAGCCCATAGGCGGGCGTCTCCCTTGTGGGCCTGCGCGTAGGCCACCATAATGCGTTCGCGGGAAATCTCGGTTCCGATAGCTGCGACATCGGCGCCGGCCAGCGGGTCTTCCCCTTGTCCTGGTCCGAGGGTTGAGTCGGCAAAGCGGATTCGGCCAGCCCAGCGTTTCCGCCTCCATGCCTCACGGGCATCGAATCCATGTTCACTGGCGATGTGTGCCAGCGTTCCGACTCCGACCTGCTTGAGGCGCGCCTTGTGCTTGGATGCGTATTCGCCATCCTTCTCCTCGGGCGACCATTGGTGCAGGATGCGCGCACCGTCGAGCATCGGGAGGACGCTCCACACGGCGGAGGCGATTTTGAGCCATGTATCGTAATCCGGGCGCGGTGGGATGTAGCGCAGCATCTCGGCAATGTCTGCCGCTGTCGTCTCTACGGGAGGACGCCACACTTCAGGCTCTGGCATCTTGTCCGGCACGGGGATCGGCTGGTAAATGTCCGCTGTCTCCATGTCAGGATCGTAGGAGACAAAACACAGGCGCATCGGGTCTTTGGTCGCCTTGTCGAGACTTAGCCGGTGCTTCTCGCGGAAATGGAGTTCAGCCGCAAACCATGAATCCTTGTGCTTCTCGGTATCGATTGAAACCACGGCCTTAAGTCCTTGCCCGGATGGCCCCACGAAGACCGCACCGACATAAGGATCGGAAAGGAGTTCAGCCCGCTTGGCCCGAACCACCGAGTCATCGGCAAGCATCGGGTTATCCTTCAGGTCAAAGTCCGCTTGGAGCCATCCGCTGTGAGTGATCGCCTTCGCCTCGGGCGACAGGTCGCGCTCACGGGAAAGGCAATGGCAGGAAATGGTGACGGCTGGGAGGTCGCGCTTCTTGGCTGTGTAGCGCGGCTCGTCTCCGCGCTTGAGGTGCTCGCGCAAGATGTCCACCTGACGCTGCCACCGCCCATCCTTCACTCCTTGAAAGAATGCCTCCAGCGTGATCGCCTCGTCCGGTTCGTCGGCAAAGGCGTTGGAGAAAAGGGAGATATTCGTCTTGAGTGTATTCATTTATTGATTTTTCTTCTGGTCCCATCGTTGCAACCGGCGCTCGAATCTCGTCCAACGCATGTATTCCATTTCATCCATAGCCCCATCGCGGTGCAAAAGATCGGCAAACCAACCACCGAGCATGGCCATTCCCCATCCACTGCTTTCTGTATGGTGTCGGCTTTCAAAAGCCTCTTGCGGCCATTGCTTGAGACGCTGCCGCCAGTAACGGTGCTTGTTTTCGTTTGGGAGGGTGCCAAACAGGTCTAATTGAGTTATCATTTCAGATTCTTGTAAAAATTGATTGCCGCCTCGCTCACATGAACGCCTTTGATCCAGTCCTTGAGATAAAGGCCACTGAGTGAACGCAGACGGGAAAGGGCCACATACGCCTGCCCAGGCTCACGAGCTGCTCGGATGTCAATGTGAGCACTGTTGAGCGTGAGGCCCTGTGACTTGTGGATGGTCAGCGCATAGGCAGGGCGAAGAGGGATTTGTGTCATGGTCGCCGAATCCTCGCGCTGCGGGTCAAATTGGGATGACCGCTTGGGGATGTTCACCGTCTCGCCATTGTCAAATGCCACCCACACCGACTCCGGATCCATGTCCTGCACGGTCCCGCAGAGGCCATTGACCACCGTGTGCTTTTGGGTTTTGTCCTCCTCGTCTGGCACTTCCATGTTGCAAGTCGCCATGACGCGCGCCCCGCGCTTGATCGTGAGGTGTGTCGGGGTGATCGAGTTCTTGGCGAGGAAGTCCGCCTCGTGCTCGGCTCCGGTGAAGTCGGCTTCATAGCTCACCTCGGGCGATTCGATCTCCCCGATTTGGTAGGCATTCCACTTGTCCACCTGTGCGTTGTGAGTCATTAAGCGCACCACGCGCCGGTCGACAAACATCTTCACCCTGCTCGAGAGCGTATCCGCCACCGCTTTGGATATGCGTCCCTCGCGGAAGTTGTTCAGCGCCTCGGTGAAGAGGGGTTCCTTCTGGCGGTGAATCTGCGTGAGGTAGGCATTACGGAATCCCGCTCCGCGCCACGCCTCGGAGGCAAATGCCCAGTCGTATTTCCCATCCTTGGCCACCGGAGGGAGTTGAAGGAAATCCCCCACGGCCACGAGTTGGATGCCGCCGAAGGGTCGGTCAGTCTTGCGGATTGCGCGGCAGTGGAAATCGAGGTAGTCGATAATCCGCCCCGGCAACATGGAAATCTCATCGATGACAAGGCATTCCGCCGCCTTCACCCGAGCAAATGCCGAATGGCGAGAGAACGGCATCGGCTTCTTTTGGAGGAAAGCCAAGTAGTCCTCGAACCTCTGCCCCGGCGCAGGCCCCAGCGCCATGCCTGCCCAGCGGTAGATCGTATGCGCTGCGATCCCAACGCCGGCATTCTTGCGGAATTGGTCTTGGAGGTTGAGCGCAGCGATCCCCGTGGTCGCACAGACATCAACGCGACGAAATGCCTGCCCGATGTATTTCAGGAGCGCGGTGGATTTCCCCGTCCCCGCCATACCGGAAAGGAACACGTTTACACCGGATTGAATAAGATCGACCGCCGCCGCTTGTCCTGGCGAGAGCGTTATCGGCGGCTCAGTATTCACTGACGCGCCCTCGGAAGAGTTGGATGGCCTTGGCGAGGAATCGCGCCTCGGGGTCAAACGGGCCAGATAGGTATCCCATGCGGACGGCTGCGCAGAGTTCACCCGCGATGCGGTAGGGTTCAGGGTCATCATCACTTAAAACGGGTCGGATTCGCTGCGTTTCCGGTTCAGGAGTGGCAGTCGGTGGAGTAGGATCGGCGGCTTGCTTTGGAACGCTTGCACCGCGATCCATGCCTGCTCCCCGTTCGGATCCATCACAATCCCGAGGTCGCTTTCGAAGGAGTGCATCGAGTCGAACCACTCCCACTCCGCTGCTGGTGCTCCCTCCTTTGGTTGATCCATTGGAACGCGTTCCCCGAGGGTCAATGCCCCCAGCTCGCGTGGAGCCGGGGGTTTGACTTTTGGGGCGCAGGCGTCGAGTCCTTGCTTAATGCTGGCAGCGAGGTCTGATTTTTCGCTGTCTGGCGTGATCTTGAGGCCGCTGGCGGCTGGTTGTGACTCAGCGGTTTTGGCCGCCTTCTTAGCGAGGATTTCGGCGAGGGTCATTTTAGCACCTTAATCTGCCACCCCTTTATTTTGCAGATTCTTAATTGAAATTCTCGAATTAGCTCTAGTGTCATCCAATTCTTGCCTGCAAGATGATCAACCCAATGCGCTAATGCTTGAAAATGCGGAATTCTGTCTAATTTAATCTCATATGGATATGAGGCGTTAATAGTGAAAACATTAGTCTTTTTTTCATAACTAAATATTTCATCAAGAATCTGATCGATTTTTGCCTGCTTCTCGTTTTCTTTTTCCAAACTAACAAGAGTTTGAAGCCCTGGTATATTTGGGACAGATTCCCAACCACCGGGTTCCGAATTGGCGGCTTCCAATTTTTCGATGTTTTTCATCAGTAATCGTATTCCTCCACTTTCACCGGAGCGGATACCCGCACGATGGCCGATGCCTCCTGCCAAACGCGAAGACCTGGGATTTTCGCCCCCATCTTCACCACGGCACGGATGGCAGCGTTGTTGGGCGTCACCACGCAGAGTTCCGGGCGGGCTGCATAGAGAGCGGCGATGTCCACCACCTCAAATTTCCAGCTTGTCCGGCTGGTAATCCCCTCCGGCTTTGGCCCCTCGGCATTGATGGCAGCCAGTTGGCTTGCGGCAATCTTATCCGCTGCCTCGGCACGGGCGGCATCTGCTGCCTCCTCATCACCATTTGCAACGGCTTCTGCCTGTTTGGCGTTCATTTCCGCGATGGCATCTGCCTGCGCCTTGGCCGCTTCTTCGCGTTCCTTCTCAGCCTTCCGGCGTTGGGCTTCTTGGTAAGAGCCAACAATCACCGAGAGGCGTTTTGCCTCCGACTCCAGAGAAGTGAGGTAATCCTTCGCCACCGCATCGATCCGCCGGCCGACCTCGAGCACCGGAGCCTTCACCTCCTTGCGGCTATCCTCCACCGAACGGGTGAGAGCTTTGAGCTTCGTCAAAGCGGATGCCGCTGCGTCGAGGTCAGACACAGAGGCAATCGCCTTGATGCGCCCACTCGCCTCCAACGCCAATGTTCTGGCGTTGAAGGCCGCAGGCGACAGCTCGATCTGTGGGCTGGGAAGACTGCCCGAGACAACAATTTCAAGCGTGTCGCTCATGTTAAAAATCCTCCCCGGCAGCTGCCGCCGCCAAAAGTTCCTCTTGAGCACGCTTGAGCGCCTTGACCAACCGCTGATCGGCGGCTGTGGTTCCGGCATTCGGCACCCAGTTTTTGTTCAGCTTTTCGATGGCGTCGGCATCAAGGTCACGAACTTCGTTACCGCTGTATTTGCCGACATGCACTTTCACGGCTGCCCAGTCATCACCGGCCTGTGTTGTGTCGACTGCCTCGGCTTCGCGCACCGGCTCAGTCGGCTTGGCCGCCCCGCGATAGCTGGCCTCTTCGCCCTTCGCTTCCTTGTCCTTCTTGCGGGTGAATTTGCCCGAGGGCTTCAGCGGATCGTTGCCCTTGTAAGGCAGGCAGGCAACAATGCTTGCGTAGGTATTCCCGTTGTCAGCGTGTTCGTGGCCGATTGTCACCTGTCCCGCCTTGCCAAGCAGGAGCGCCTCGGTATCGAATTCCGCTTCCTCTGCCGCTGTCAGGTCACGCCCGAACCACTGCCGCAGGAATTTGCGGAAATTCGCCTTCTCATTGAGGCTTGGGGTAAACCCACGACTCCACACGCATTGACGACTCCCATCCTCACGCGCCGGGGCATCTGTTTCGAAAACAAGGCGGAAAACCTCGCTCTCGCCAAACTTGCTCGTCTGCTTCACCAATGGGGTGACATCCACGCACACCGCGCGAAATGTCCCCTCGTCATGCGGGTTAAAGGCCCCGCCGCCTCTTTTTGTCAGTTTCATGTTTGTCTCTTAATAAAATGCGGCTTTGTGTTATCCCTGTTCCGGTCGCCGCAGTCCGGTGAGGGAAAATTTGTTCGCTATTTGCGAATGGCGAATGCCTCAGTCCTCATCATCAAATTCCTCCCAACGGCGCCGGCGCTCGCGGTGGTCTTTTATTTCGTCCCACATAGACCGCCTTCCGATGTGGTAGGACGCGAAGCAGCTGCCGATGGATAGGACTGCAAGCACTATTGCAAAAGTGGCCGTCATAATGGACCGAGTTTGTAAAGATCGGCGATTTCCTCATCTGAAAGAACGCGATTCCACCTGCGGACTTCCCCCTCCGGTTCGGCCTTGTTAAGCCATGTGGCGTATTTGTGCCAAAGCTCCGGCCAAGTCGCCTTGATCTTCGCCAGGTTCTCGTCATCCGCAGCCAAAGCAGCCTGCGCCAGAGCCTGGGCAAAACGGCCGCCAAAAGTAGCCATCACAGAGATCGTTGACAGATCGTCGCTGGTCTTCATTTCGCTCCCTCCGGTGGATTCGGAAAAGGCATCCAATGCGTGACGGGAATTTCAATGACTCCAGCAGAGAGCCATCTCCAGTCGATGCCGTCGTGGTAGCCAGCCTCGACATGGCCGTCCTCCGTGGCGACAATGACATCTGTATCGGAGTCCGGCATGGCCTCGCTCACAGGGGTCCACGCGCTCATTCCTTCACCTCCTGAAGCACGACTTTGAGCGTCGTCTTCGCCACCGGCTTCACCTCGGCCACCTGTTGAACGATGAGCCAAGTTCCCGACCAGTCGTCGTCTCGGTCAGACAACGGAGATTCGCTTTGGTTCCAGACCTCCTCAAAATCGCGGCGGATGCACGCCTCGGCAGCGGCCCTCGTGTCGAAAGGTCCGCGCACTTCCTTCATGCTGCCGTCGAGGGATTCGGTTTCGATGATCCAGAAGTTCATCGTGCAAGCCTCCAGGTTGCCCAAGCCAGCCCGACGAGCGGGGTGATAATGCCGAGGTATTGCAGGAAGTAGCCGATGGATCGGCAGACGGATGCGGGGTCGTGTAGGTCAATCATAGTTTTGTTGGTGTGATGTGGGTGACTTGAAGCCGGTGTTTGAGGAAAAACTTGGTGCGGGCATCGCCGAATCCAGCGGCCTCAATCGTGTCGCGGATTGGTCCGGTGAGGCGGCAGTAGCCCTCGCAGAGGTAGAGGCGTGGGGATTTCATTTTACCCTCCCAATGGCGCGGCTGAGATCGTTCCCAGAGAGCTTGAGCGCCTTCATGACTTCGGCCTCGTCAAACCTCCACCAGCGCCCAAGTTTGAAAGCGGGGATGCGGCTTTTCCGCGCCCAATCCTCGACCGTGTATTTTGCAACCCCGAGGCGAGCCGCCATTTCGGTTGAGTCGATCATTTTGACGCCCTCCGTTTGTTCTCTTTTTGCCGATCCATTTTTTCTTTCACGGCTTGAGCGATGATCCGGGAGACCGGCATCCGGCCTTCCGCTGCGGCTGTCTGCTTCAGCCAATTCAGCATGTCGCTCGGCATACTGACGCTTGTTTTTACGAATGCGTTTTGCATGGCGCATTTCTTACTACCAAGTCGTAAGCGGTAGCAATATTTTATTAGTAGATCACCCCATGGGTGAATGTTATTTTTTAGTTGAAATCCTCATGAACACTAGGTTTGCGGGCGAAAATATTTTTTTGCTTTAGTAGTAATTTATACTACTATTGAAATATGAAATCAGATTCCTTGTGCAAAAAAGTCAGCGTTTCTTTGCCTGCAAAACTTCACGAATGGCTTATTCAAGAAGCCCAAAAAGAGAGCGAAAATAGAGGGTCAAGGTTGACCGTTTCCGCGCTGATTCAGGAAATCATTAATGATTGGAAAAAGGGAAAAGCAGTTACCCCAGAAATTGCTGGTGCCAATGTCCTGAGAGCGTCAAAGAGTTCCGTTTCTTTGCGCTCAACGGCTACGAAGAAGAACTCCCTCCGGGCTGGGTAGCCCAGATCCACGACTTAACGGAGGAACCCTAAAGCGCCCAAAATGCTTCGGCATCAGCTTTGCGCACTGCCCT
>Ga0114973_10002060_pt1 | contig 14773 bp, 13 predicted proteins | sample M_140807_MF_Meta_FD_87025 | JGI IMG/M metagenome (GOLD analysis project Ga0114973, IMG submission 87025) | Freshwater microbial communities from Lake Montjoie, Canada to study carbon cycling - M_140807_MF_MetaG | ecosystem: Environmental > Aquatic > Freshwater > Lake | place: Lake Montjoie... | reverse complement strand
TAAAAGCTTCAAATAGGTTTTCGCATAATATTAATAGCCTGGTCCGAGATAGCTTTAACAGATCTATACATACCCAGAGCAGTCTGATATTAACGATAGCAAAGAGTGCAAATACTAACGCTTTACTTAAATCTTTAAGATTAGCATCGCACGCGACTTCCGCATATAAAAAAGCAGCATTTAGCGTATCTCAAAACGTTTTAATGAACAGGATGGCGGCGGGCAGCAGGTTTCATAATACTAATAATTTGTTGCAAAAGCCATTTATTTTAAGCCATATATCCGTCACTTTACTCAAAGCCACACTTTTAAAATCGGCCAATACTGGCGCGCTAAAGATCGCCAATATAGCGAATAACCACCATGTCGATGCTAGGCTTAAGGCAGTCGGATTACGATCCCATCTGGTTAATGGTTTAGTACGACAGACCTTTAATCTGTCTCATACGACACAGACCCAAACGATAATGCCGCTAAGGAAACACAATACTAGCGGGCTTAAGATAACGACCTCATTGGCGGTTCAAAGTACTGCGGGCTTAGTAAGAAATTCGTACGATCTTTCCCAGGTATTAAGCTCTAAACTAATCGCGACTAATAATATATCCCACACAACATTCACAAGGCTTTATAGCGACGATGGAGTTACAAGGCAACATTATAACAATAGTCTAGCGTTAGGAGCATTCGCGGCAGATCACGGAGCATCTTTCTTACTTGGAGCTAAGCCACAGACAGCAGTTCATTACGCTACTGCATTGCTCCTGAGATTTAATGAAGCTGTGGTAAGAAATGTCTTCAATGCATTCCGCTCCGAGTCTGTCGGAAAATTCATACCTTTTGTAGTTGACCAACAGCGATCAGATGCTGCACATACTAATAGATTAGTTCTAAGACAGAATGGCTGGAGCAAAATAGATATAGCTGCGAAAGAAACGCTTCTTAATAATAAACAAGTCGATTATAAAAATACTTGCTCAAAGGTCGATATAATAGCCCGTGTCGTAGATAGTGTCTCGCCAGACATCAGAGCGATCTGGGGTGCCTGTTTAGATAATATTGATCATTCTGCATCATTAGGCTATGAAGCTCAAAATCTTGCTACGCCGGGTGTCGCACCGCTATTAGAGCCGATGGTCATCGAGCCACCTAAGCCTAGACAGATATTCAATAACGTTAACATATCACCGATTCGCGTTAAGCGCGGTCCGGAATCGATAACTTCAGAGCCCGCTCCAATTGTTATCCAGCGTGCCATTCAAGATGCGCCGGCCCCAGCAATAATTCCTAAAGTAATGAACTTTGGCGAGGTAAAGAAGAAGACCCCGCCTCCGAAGATTTGGAAAAACACAGAGAAGATTTTAAAGATGCCGCGTTAATGGTGGTTCGCTGTCTACTATGTTATTATCATCGTCTATGGTGATAAAATAGCTGTCTTCTATTTTCTGTATATCCATTATTGTTCCTGGGTCTTTGATATAAAGGTTAACTCTATAACAGTGGTCAGATACTTTTGTCAGTTTTAACATGCTAAAGTTTTTAGGTCTTCCGCACGTAGCAAAAATCTGCGTGCGGATGTAGTCTAATATTTCATCCGTAGACATCTGTACCCTCTTAAGATATTTCTACATCGTCATTTTCGGCAAAGGCGAAATTGTGTTTCCAATACTCATCAGTGGTATCATCATTACGACCATCGATATGACGAGTAAGTTCGACAGACTTGGTATCTTCATCTAACCATAGGATTGAAACATGCCCGTCTCGAGTGATGCCAGCCCCATAATACCTTGCGAGCAAGCCAAATGAAGCCTTAATAGCCATTCTTCGCCTAAACGCGAACTTATCGCCGGGAATTAATTGCAGTTTCAGCAATGTCATGTCACCGTGGACTGTCTCTTCAAATATTTCGAATTTTCGTAAACCTTTTCTATCCAACTTGTCGGAAGACGTTTCTTTGCCATCTTCCTTTTGGTTTACGACCGTACCGTCTTCAAATGTTGCCCGCCAAACAAACTTTTCTTTGGAAGTCTCTTTCTTAGGGAAGAGCACAGAGTCTTGTGTCATAGTTCTCACCGAGGTCCAGAAATGATTATGATCATGTTAGAACGATACAAGATAATTACTCTTATGCTTGTCGCTGGCTTAATATGCCAAAACCAGCCAGGAGTACCAGACAATACCGCTATATTCGAATCACAAAAAGCAAGGAAGATATATCCAGGCACATATGAAGTAATACTGGTCAGGGTCCATGACGGCGACACGATAATCGTCGACGTCCCATTATTCCCGGCTATAATAGGAGACAACATATCAGTAAGATTAAGCCACATAGACACACCAGAAATGACGGACCAACGTCCAGAAGTCAAGACCCTAGCTATTAAAGCACGCGAAGTATTAAAGCAGATTCTCCATGATGCCAAGAAGATAGAGCTAACTGAGCTTAAGAGAGATAAATACTTCAGAATTAATGCAATCGTGATAGCCGATGGTGTTAATGTTCAGACGACTCTGATAAATCTAGAATTAGCCAAACCATACGACGGAGGAAAGAAATCACCATGGTAACTGACAATATAGTAGTGCATGAAATCGGCGAAGAAGTGAAAGCAGAATATGAATTCATCCCGATTCTCACAATAATTTCGATAATCACCAGCGCCATCCAACTATTAATGGGATGCTCTGGAGCAAAAGACCCAGAAGAAGGTCAAGAAATGCTGTCCAAGAATTACTATGGTGCACAAGGCTACAGCAGGCCGCTAATGACGTCCACAAAAAGAGCAGTAAAATTAGCAGCACTAAAAAGAGGCACATTGCTGAATAACGAAGAGGCGAAGAAAATCGCAGAAAAAATCTGCGATGGTTTACGGACGGCTAAAAAAGAAGAATTGCCTAACTTTGACCTAATCTAAATGGCTAAGTCCCGCTAAAAGCATAATTAGCTAGCCAGTATTTTAAAAGTATGAGACCGACCAAAAAGGCCCAAGGGCAGCCAAAATACCCCCCGCTCGCAGCTATACTCAGGCCAACAAAGCTAGTAGACATAATAGGACAGGAGCACTTATTAGAAGAAAATAGACCAATCCATAGGATGGCCCTTAAGAAAAGGGTCATGAATACTATTCTCTGGGGGCCACCGGGTACCGGCAAGACTACCCTCGCCATGGCTTTATCGAGAGAAATAGACGCGAATTTTCGAAACATTAATGCTACAGATACGAGTATAAAAGAGATAAGAGCAATAATCGACGAAGCGGCCTCAGACAACACACAGCAGACTGTCCTATTCGTCGACGAAATACACAGGCTCAACAAATCAGTCAAAGACGCCTTTTTGCCTGTAATAGAAGAAGGGGTCTTGACACTCTTTGGTGCTACCACGGAGAACCCAAAATTCTCAGTCAACAGCACAATCTTATCTAGAAGTCTCGTATTAGAGACAAAGCCCCTAAATAATGAGCATCTGGTAAAGCTCCTTTGCAAAATTAAAGACTACTACAAGGCTCATGATATAATAATACGATACAACAAGGCAGCTGCTGCTAAACTCATCAACAGATGCTCCGGTGATGCTAGAAAGCTTGTGACAGCAGTGGAAGCAGCGGTGATAATGATGGATGATAATGAAATAACAGAAGAAATAGTCGACATGGTATTTCCAAGTAAGCACGTGGTATTCGACAAATCCGGCAACGAACACTTCAATATGGCTCACTGCTACCAAGATGCCATACAGGATTCAGATGCTGATGGTGCCATATATTGGCTAGCCGCCTGGCTCAACAGCGGCGAAGATCCAGCATACATATGCAGAAGAATGCTGATATCGGCTTTTGAAGACTGTGCTGGAAACCCATTCGCGATAACCTCAGCAATGGCAGCATGTTACGCCACAGAACGTACCGGGATGCCCGAGTGTATGATAGCTATGGCTCAAGCCACATGCGAGATGGCCACAAGCAAGAGAAATAAATCGGCCTTTTACGCCATACACGCAGCTATGGCTGACGTTCAAAATAAGCGAACGGTTCATATATTACCAGAAATGAGAGCCGGTAATAATGCCTACAAGCGTATCATCAATAAGAAGTATGTAATAGGCTTTGAAAAAGACGTGCCGGGATTAAACCCAGACGCCTAAAGATGCTCACCTATAATAAGATTATTAAATCGAATATCGCATGAGAGAAGCTTTACTTTTTCTAGATACCTTATATCACTGAACCTACCGCCACCTGCCCATTTAAATTGTTTAGCTAAATCTGTCTTAATCGCGAAGCACATAGAATCTATCTTACCAGATTCTATTATTCCCTCCGAACCCGGGCGTGTGACGCGTGGTGGTATAATACTATCCTTATGATGGACTCTGCAGATTCCTATGTCGTGACCCAAGACCGTCGAATAGACTGTGCTTATGGCGTTAGGATAGTATATGTTATCATCATCAAAAAAGCAGACGTATTCGCCATTAGCCATTGATAAGCCAGCGTCTTTTGCTGCTGCACCGTAGTCATTATGCAGAGGCTGTCTTTTTAATATAAGGTTTAACATGTTCGCAGAATAGAAGTCGTCGAATTTCGACCCTTCTTGCACTATAATATGCTCTACATTGATGCCGTTGTAAAGCTGCGTTGTCATCTGGTAAATGAATGATCGATAACTGGCTGGTCTGCTAGTGGATGTTATTATCGACAAGTCAATCTTCATCGTCCTAGTACTACCTCCATACCCACGATTTCTAGTATGGACAAGGCGTTCCTTGTCCTGATATTGCCCCATGTTCTGCTGATAATTCTGTTTAATATTGAGTCGTTTTTTGTGATATAGTCTGGTAGTGGCAGTGTATGGAAGATCTTGTTGAGGACATTTAGGTCAGCCGATTTACTTAGATACTGAATATCAGCCCGTGGATCTTTAAATTTATTCTTTACGTCTTCATTGTGTGTTAAGTCATAGCATAAATGTAGAAACGCTTTATTCAAGTAGTCTGATTGATACCCACCGTTGCTAGACGTCCAAGGTCGTATGATGATGTATAGTTTACCTTTTTCATTTAAATGTTTTTTGCACTTCTGTAATATTTCTATAGGCGATTCATTTAATTCTAGGTAATGATTTAATATTATTAGGTCGTATGTTTTATCAGGCCAGTTCAAAAGCCTAACAATGTCACCTGGATGGTTCTCTGAGGTAATACAATCGTAGGTTCTGTTTAGCTTGTGTGTCAGTAATGATTGGTGCATATCGGGAATGAGTTCCAGAATGGGGCCATCATTAAGTTCCAGCAATTCTTTTAAAAATGGGCTGGACTCGTACTCCACAACGTCTTTATCTGCGGTTGGCCATTCGAGTATGTCGATGAGACCCACCGGTTTATCATCGGTTATCTTTATTGGTGCTGGGTCTTGAAGCGGTATTTTGTGATTGATTTTTTCAAGTAACTGAGCTATCTCTTTGCTTATGTCTGATAATTCATAAAGCTTCTTGGTGAATTCCAATAATTCTTTCAAGGTTCCTCCACCACGATATCTAAGTGTCTCGGATAAGCGGCCTTGACTAGCCGTTTGAAAGTTTCGTTGGCAAGCGGTTTGATAATAACTACTCTAAGATAGCGTCCATTTGTTAAAATCCTTTTAATGATTGATTTATCCGGAAACTCATTAAGAAACCATCCTGTGCCTGCGTCTTCGGTTAAAAACATCCTAAATGGTCGGAAATATCGTCCGCATTTACACTTTTCGTATTTGTCAATTAACTGTGCATGATCACCGTTCCAGTAATTTATAAATGGGTTTGGTAGGCTGAAGTAATCATCTGACAAGAGCTTGTAATCAGGTGTGATTTGGCAGTGTGACAGGTTGTCACATAGGTGCCTTGTGCCTTCTTTGCATGTGAAGAAAGATGCTCCGCCGTCCCAGCATCTCATATGGTCACAAGCGTTGTCGAATATGCCTGCTTCTAGATATTGTCTAATCAAATCCACTGGCGTGAAGTTACCTGTGCAGCTTAGCAGCGGTGCTAGTCGCTTTGGCTCTATTTTCTTTTTTTCTATCATCCACCACATGGGATCAAGTATTTCTTTGGTGGCCATTATTATATCATATGATTTTTCTTGGCATATTTTATGGATCTGTCTGATGTACTCGTGAATGTCGTTATAGAACAGTTTGTGTTTTAGAGCTATGTCTACTGTGTGCATATAGCCATGCGTGAGCATCACGTTATCGCTTTTTCTGCTGTCTATGAGGTCTGTCGATGTCTCGGGTAGGTTTTGGCATAGATACAGGACTTTAGCATGGTTTGGTAGTTTAAATTCTCTGTTTATTAGCCCGTAGTGGCTATCTTTTTCTATGTTAAGAAAAATATCTTTCCATATGCGGTATGAGAATGGCTTTCCTGTCGTACCGCTAGTATAATTTGTGAAGTAATTTACTGAGTCGTTTTGCCAGTTTTTAAGTGTTGTTTTGTCACAGTATTCTACTACTTCATGGGTATGTGATTTTGCATAGTATTTTAAGTCTTCTTTGAGCTCGCTTATAGTTGATTTTATGAGGTCCGGTTGTTCATATAGTAGGTATTCCGATTTATGGGAGTAGTTTAAAAGTTTTTGCTGTATGGCTGTTATTTGGTCCAAAATACTCTATCCGTTAGGCTCATGATGGCTTGGTCTGTGTTGTTACCTTCTTCTTTCACCTCTATATAGTATGCTTTTGGGTCGTGTGTTAAATCTCCATTTATTTCTCCCGTTGAACAGTGGTAGGTTACGTTGCCTTTTTCGTGGTATATGCTTATTATTTCTTCTGGTGTGTATTTTGGTGTGCTTTCGATTTTTGGTGTATGCGTTATGCCTGTGAGGTCTGCTATATATGTGCCTACGGCGGCTTTGCTTAGCACTTTTTTGTGGTATTGTTTTTTGTTATGCGTGCTATTGATTGCCCAATGGATGGTGAAGTTCGGGTAGTGGTATGATATTGGTATTTCTGATTCTATTAGTTCTTCGAATATTCCTAGGTCGTCGTATGCTGAGTGTTGTATTTTTCTGGCTATGCAGTGTCTTAACGCGGTTTTGCTAGTTATAAGCTGTTCTAGTATGGCTGCTGGTATTAGCAGGCAGTTTGGTCCGTTGTAGTATCTTGATATGGTGTACCAACCAGGTCCGTTTTTGGGCGCCATGTTTTCCGGGGCGAATAGGCTGTATATTTTGGTATTGTCGAGGTCAGATATTCTTGACAGTGTGTCGTTGCTTATGAATATGTCGTCTTGGATTATGAGGTACCAGTCTTTTCTTCTTTTTATGTAAGTGGATGTTGCACCTACGAGCCAATTGCCATATATGCCAAGTGGTTCTTCTCGTTCTGAGTCGTCATATATGTCTATTTCTGTAATTCCTGCTGCTTTGAGGAATCTACATGTTCTGTTTAGGGTTGGTGCTCTTCTTTTGCTGGTTAGAACCGCTGCTGCTAGGCTAATGTTATTGGGTGCTGCTATGTTTTGTTTTATTATTTTATAGTGTGTGTGGAGTTCGCTGTTTATACAGTCTTGTATCTGGCAAAAGCCTCTGTGGTTGCATACGTATGTGTCTTTATCGATTTTTTGCTGGCGATATATGCAGTCTTTATTGGCTGTGCTCAGGGTTTGATGGCACGTATTTTCTGATTTCTCCATCGAACAAACCTGGCTCCCAGTGGGCTGGTGGTTCTGGGCTGTCTTCTATGATTTTTATCCATTTTTCGTCAGCCTCTATCCATTCATAGTAGTTACCGTCTATTAGGCGTTGTGCTTTGGCCGTTTGCGGGGAATCAATGGAACGATGGATCAGATGGGATTTAGTGGTATGTTCGTGCCTGGTACTGCCACCGAAGCCAGCTAGAGCATGCATCATCTGGCCATATGTTAATTCTTCAATATCAGCGTCGCTTTTTTTGAAGAAATCTTCGTAGTTGTCAAACATTGTTTCGCCTCAAAATATATTTTAATGGATCGGGATGTATTTAGGTGTTGAACATACGGATGTCATGAATGGAGGGAACGAGCCATGCTGAAAATCACCAAGTGGTTGCAACATGATCCTTTTCGATTTACCTATGACTTTCTAGTCGATGACGTATCACGCCTAGAAGAACTAGGGAACGTTATTCTTAAGTACGATGAAGATGACGACGACTATGAAGAAGATGACGAAGAAGAAGATGACGATGACGGGGACTACGGTTGGGGATTAGCTACAAAAGAAGACGAAGAAGACGAAGACGATGATGAAGAAGACGATGAAGACGACGAAGATGATGATGAGGACGATGACGAAGAAGACGGTGACGATGACGATATGTGGATAAGGTCAAGCGACCGTTGGATCGTCTGTGAAGACGATCACTACGGCGAAAAAGACACCGGCACCGAAACAGAAGACGCAGAAATCGTCAACTGATCTTAAAATCACTATAATAAGAAGACACTTGGCTGCTTCCCTGCTCCATACTGCAGGAAGCAGCTTTATCTAGCTTACCGATCCTGGCCAAAATAGGATCAGCGGCGATGGATACTGACCCGATCGATACCCAATCGGTATCGTCAAGAATGTCAGCATTCCAAACGTTGCCCCTCAAGCGTAATCTAATCATATACTCGGTGGACTGTAAAGGCTTAAGGTCCGATTTTATCATTGAACCCTTGGTGCTAAGTGAAACTCCATCAGAGCCCAATGTTAATTTAATGAAATTATCATCAAATAGTAAGGCAAGTGACGGTCCGAAATCAGTATCTTTATCGTTCATCGTGTTTATCTTGACACTTATTGAATTAGCCCTGCCGATTTTCCTTTCGACGTAGCATGCTGAATTATTATTAGACTTAACAGTCATGGTGGCTGGAGTGCCGATGACTACCCCGTTCGCAGAATGCATGGTCCAATCTTTGGAATGCTCAGCAGATTGAGATTTTATCTGGTCGTTGTAAACTGTCAAGCCATATTCAGAAATGACATATTGAATCGGGCTGGCAAGAGTCACCTTACCGCTACCTGCAAAAAGCAGGCCGACTGCATTCATGTTGGTGTCCATGATAACGCTCCCGCTATCACCTCCAGCACTCATTCCAGTCAGCACTATGCAATCATTAAACCTTGCTTGCCCAAAATCATATCCGATAGTAAATGAGCCGTGTAACGCCACTACTTTGCCTGTTGTGAGGCCAGTCGTTCTACCACACTTCTGAACGTCTTGGTTGATTGCTGCTGAGGAAATCCCTGCCAGAGGTTTATCAAGCTGTGGATATCTTGTGTCAATTAAACCACTGTCGACGTATGATGGGTGTATCTTCGCTATGGCAGAATCATGCAGGTTATTTGACCTATTTAGGGCCATGAATTTTTTTAGTGTCCCGAAGTAGGGCTTATTGGATACAGGCTGGTCCCAATTTGTGAACATTATGCTGCCAGCTTGTGCGTCCATGCGTCCTGGCTGGTAGATTGGGTCACCTATTAGAGCTCGATTTTCTGCAGCAAAAACGTGGTTATTTGATAGCGCGACTATGTCGCCGTCTTTGTCTTTGAATATTCCGCCTATTGTCCCTGCTGTTATGGTCGCGTGTCCCGAGCTATACCCCGGCCTGATTGGTCTGACTCTTTCCATGAATCCTTGTGGGACTATTTTTCCGGTTTCCATAATTCTGGTGGGTATACCTTGTAGTGTTTTTGGTATCAGCTCTTCGGCTGAGTATTTTGCTATTACTTCGTCTTTCGGCAGTTTTTGTTCTACGAATACGATAATGGCAGATTGCCTGTTTCCATCTATTATTTTGTTGCCTATTCCTGTGCCGATTACGTTTGGGTTTTTTAGTAATTGGTCTTGGTTTGCTTCTTTTACTTTAAGTGCGACGAAGTCTGGCATCGAGGTCTCCTTTGTCTAATCTATATTAATCCAGATATATTGGCTTTTGTGATGATTAAATATTCAGTAATTAAAGATAAGATAATAAGCCACTAGCCATTACGAGAAACCAAATGGGTCTGCTACATTATTGGAAGTTTAATGGCAATCTGCATGATAGCGTAGTAGTACTTGATGACGTTTACCAATTTGCGACTGATAAAAATGGCAAACCTTTGCCAAAGCCGGAGATGTTTCCTGATGGATTTCCCGTAGCTGACTGGAATGGCACAAAACATTCTGGTTGTACATTACTGGGTGACGGTGAATTTTTACCAGATGGCAAGCTTGGGCAATGTTTTAAGGGTTTCGCTTCTTTAAAGTTCGGGAGCCCAAACACTAACCAACTCGCTAACCCTGTTGTGACACGCATAAAAGATGGTACTAGAATAACTTGTTGGCTGAAATATTCCAGCTTAGAATACAATGTTTTAGGTTTTCCAACTGGCTCCACACCAAATTCGCCTCCGACTTCAATATATGGTGATTTGGTTCCTAGAATTGAGTTTCTAGGCAGCGGTGGTGGGCTGGCGGTTATTTTAAACACCAAGACAGGCTTTTATAATTTTTCTCATAATGGCAAATCCACGCAGTTCGGTCCTAAAATAGAGAGAGATGTCTGGTATTTTATAGCAATTACCGTTAAACCTAAACCACAAGCAAGCTCTCAAGCTGATATAGAAGTGAGTGTTAATAACGAAAAGACACTAATTAATACTAATCTAAATATCAACTTTTCTTATGGCGCATTATTGATTAATCAAATAAGGCTTAATGGTTGTCTGGATGATTTAAGAATTTATGATGACAAATACAATTCCGTTAAAATCCCTGCTTCTAAGCCGACAGAAGAGATCTATAATTTCAATATTCCTAGCGAAGAACAGGATAAACTAGAAGGATTGGGTATAGAGCCAAGAAGGCACTTAAAATTCGATTCTGACTCTGGCATAACACAGACGCCGGAGGAGATAACAGCATTCGGCAGAGGCAATTCTACCTATGATTCAGTGAATCCGAAGCCCTATAAGGCAACTTATGGCGGCAAAACGTCAAGCATGCCGTACAATTTATACAAGAGTGGTTGCAGTTTCGAAATCGGTGCAGTAGGTGAATGCCTTAGGATTGGTAAGGATAATAGAGATGTAACCATATCACCCAATTCCGTGATTACAGATTTTAACGATACTGCTTACAATAATTGGCCTAATTCTAACTTATTTAACTCGAAGCACCGCAACACGTCTCTCTGCTTTTGGATGGCCGTCGGATATAATGATTTTAGCCCAATTAGAACTGTAGACCAAGACGGCATCTTACAGACGAAAAATAGAAATCAATTCGAACTTTATTTATATAGTATGTTCGGTATGATTATGCATAGTGATAAGGGTTATGTCCTTGACTTGCCGGGACCTACGACAATACCGTTCCCGGAGATAGCAGTATACCCTGATTTTTCCCATTTTGCGATGGTCTATTCACACCAATACCAAAGGTTAATCATCTATAAAGACGGCAAGCCATTTTCTGAATTCAATGTAAATTTTTATAATACCAATTTTTCGTGGCTTGACACTGATCACCGAACCCCACTTGGATTCGGGCGTTTCAAAGATTCTAAAAACACAGGATACTTTGGCGGACCAGATCCAACACCTTATACGTATAGCGATCTTTTAGGGTCTGCTGGTTTTAAATTTAGCTTGCCAGGTTTATCATATTATGACGACGTCAGAGTTTACGACACAGACATAACTGGCTATGATGTTCTGGCGATTTATAATAGAGGCTCAGGAACTCCCAAGCAGGTCATCACGCCGATCGTTCCGCCATACGTGCCACCTCCAGTTATTCAGCCAGATCCAGTAATTATACCAGATCCCCCTAAAAAATTACCTATCGCTCTTCCGAACACCGAATCGGGACCTTTAAACCCGTCATTGCCAGGCGCTAATGGTGACGATCTCTTAGCACAGGTTGCTGAAGAAGTTATAGATATACCATCAGAATCTTCTCCGTCGTCACCAAGAATCATAACATATACACAGCTTGAAAAACAAGTAGTTGCCTCCCCTCCAGTCACTACTAATGTTCCAAGCTATGAATGCGGGTCGGTAATCGATATTGCTCCGGTCAATTATGACACATTAGATTCGGATGCCAAGTGTTTTGGTGTTTTACCTCTATCAGTTGGACCTGATGGCGCAGCTCTTGTTAATGGAGCAAGCTATCTAGATTGTAGTAGTCTGAGGACTGAACTTGTACCGAACAGTTTGAGCGAATACGTCGACACCAGAATAGATTACGGTGGTGTTCGGTGGGTTTACTACAGCTCTCTGAAGGAATGGGTGCGGACGGGCACAACAGCTGATGGTGTACTCGCGTCTACAGACAATTGCGGTCTCATTAGCGGAGCTGAGAAGACTGCCATAGATAGGGTTCCAGCCGCCCCTGGTGGGTTCGGTATCTTAATAGACAATAGGGAAAAATTAAAATCTCGTGACAACCCGCATGGTGTGATTTCTGGCGATATCAAAATAGTCAGTAACAGTATAACTATTACCGGGAGAAATGGTTGTGTCACAAATGGGTTAAACCAAGAGACACAGACCGAATATATTGACTTTAGGATTAGTGACGCATACAAAAAAGGATTTTTATTTTATAACCCCGGCCCATCTGGGACAAAAGGTCAGACTGGACCGGCAGGCCCTGCTGGCCCTGATGGTTTTAGCGATGGACCAAAAGGTCTTATCGGCTTGCAAGGCGAACCAGCAGATGGGATTTGTAAAGTAAGCGGTATTAAATATGTCGACGGCAGCGGTCTAACAAATGAAGCCATAGTTGACATACAGATCGTAAACAACGGCGATAACGGCTGTAAACTCGTCTTGACGAAAGCACCATTAAATGTATTAAACGTCGCGCCAAACAGGATTATCGCATCCAGATTAAATAGAGCAATCACTTTAGATAGTTGCTTTAATATCACTATTATCAATCCCAATATTGATACTTCTCCGACAGACCCATTTGTAGCCAGAGTGCCAAAAGGTCCCGCATCTAATACGGTGGAAGTTAATGCCACCATGAAACTGTCTGAGATGCTTCAAGGATATGCGGATAAATACAAGACCCTATTAGCCCAGATCGACGAGAAATGGGGTTTGCAGGTAAAAGATTACATTAATTCTTTGGATGGCAAAGCAAGAGATATACTTAGCAACATCGCTAATGAGCTCACTATGTGTGAATTCAGGGCACCGTCAGTGCAGTACGCGATTACATTCCTCGGTTGCGGTGGTACTCCGACCTCATCATCTGCTTTCTCATCTTCGTCCTCAAGTGTATCACCACCCGCCGCATCTCCGCCTGCAGCAGCGCCACCTGCGGCCTTACCACCAGCTATTTCACCACCCGCCGCATCTCCGCCTGCAGCCTCACCACCCGCTGCCTCACCACCCGCCGCATCTCCGCCTGCAGCCTCACCACCCGCTGCCTCACCACCCGCCGCATCTCCTCCTGCGGTGTCACCTCCTGCGGTGTCACCTCCTGCGGTCTCTCCTCCAGCGGTCTCTCCTCCAGCGGTCTCTCCTCCAGCGGTGTCACCTCCAGCGGTCTCTCCTCCTGCGGTCTCTCCTCCTGCGGTCTCTCCTCCTGCGGTCTCTCCTCCTGCGGTGTCACCTTTATTGGCGATGGCTACTGATGCGGACTATATTCATGCTATGCAAGCGTCATCTGGTAAGGAAGCATCTCACATGGTCGTTGGCAAAAGAGTATGGAGCGTTATGATATGATTTTCCCAGAATATCCAACTGACGGGCAGAGCTTTCTTTCGCCGGACGGTACTTTGTATACGTATGAAGCTACTCTGAGAACTTGGATTCAGACCCTCACTGGGCGTATCCCTCTTCAGACTGCTACTAATAGGACCTCGGGAGCTCTATCTGCTTCGGATTATCGCAAGCTATCCAGGATGCTAATACCGCCACCTCAGTCGACCCTAACTGTGGGTGATTGCGTCTATGACCGGGGTTTCATCCAGCTAGAGTCTGGTGATGACAATTTGGTGATTAAGTCCAAGTTGAATGCCCAAAATATTGATGAGTTTGGTGACAATATTTCTCAGGATTTTGATTTTAAAATCCATAGCTTTACGTATGGCATTGATTTTAGTATCGATCTGGAGTCGTTTTTAGCTGAGATGACTGCACTTGGCAGTGTCGAGTTCTATGGACCTGCTGGGCCTAATGGTGACATTGGACCAGTTGGTCCTGCTGGTCAGCCTTCTATTTTTTCGGGACCTCCGGGAGACACGGGGTTGCCCGGGAAGGGGGTTCCTTGCATTTATAGCGCTACGCAGGAGACTTATTCTGCTTCGCCAAATATCGGTCTCAATACTGTTCTGACTGGCGCTGAATTGATCACTGATCCTCTTGATGAAAACAAAAAGGTCTTATCATTTACGAGGCAAGCTGTGGGGGCTCTGGCTGCTCAACAGCTAGCGACAGCGAGTAGTCAAAGCCCCTGGATTCTGGCATTCGACACAAGCACTGGATCTAATAAGATAAACTATGTTGATATTGATCAGATGCTTGACAGTATTTTTAGCCACTTTACAACCCAAGTTACTGCACTGAAGGCAAGTTACGAAGCTGTAGTGACTGCTTGGGTTAAGAATATGTCCGATATGTTCGACACCCAGCAAGCCGCCATCGGTAGTGCATTACAACAATGCCTACCTCTTACTAAGAATGGAGACAAGAGGCGGAATATGGAAAGTGCCGCAGCATCAGATCTAGGTAAGTCTAAGATCACTCTCCAAAATAAAG
>Ga0114973_10002059_pt1 | contig 14774 bp, 20 predicted proteins | sample M_140807_MF_Meta_FD_87025 | JGI IMG/M metagenome (GOLD analysis project Ga0114973, IMG submission 87025) | Freshwater microbial communities from Lake Montjoie, Canada to study carbon cycling - M_140807_MF_MetaG | ecosystem: Environmental > Aquatic > Freshwater > Lake | place: Lake Montjoie... | reverse complement strand
TAAAAAAAAAATTTTATATTTTTTAAATTAAGCATTTTTATTTAACATTTTTTTAAAAAAGTTTAAAAAAATTTGATTATAAAATAAAAAAATTATAAATTAAAAACCAAAATTGAATAAAAAAAAAAAAATAAAAAATGAAGTCAATTAAAGGAATCTACTATTAATTTATAGGATGACTAAAAAGTGTGGAATTATTTATTTTGATAATATAGATCAGAAATGGTTACTTGTTTACGGTAAAAAATCGGACAAATGGGGATTTCCCAAGGGTCATCAAGAATACGGAGAAACAGAAGAACAAACTGCAATGCGAGAATTCTTTGAAGAAACTGGTATATCAGTATCACAGAGCGAATTACTCGATAAAATTCGTTTTAAAAATAATATATATTTTAATGTGAATGTAAATGGAAAACCTAAATTTAATATACAAGATACGAATGAGATTGAAAAGGCGTGTTGGTTTAATATTAGTGAAATTTTAAAGTTACCTAAAAACTCGATTAATTATGGATTGAAAAGTTGGTTAAACCAAACGGTCATGGATGTGTTTCATATGGATTATCGTTTGCCTAAATTTGTGGATAATAAAGAAAATTTCAAGTTGCCAGCAGTTCAAAAATTAAAATATTATTAGTTTAAAAATAATCATGTTAATTTTGTAAATTTCATTTTTAATTTACAAATCAATAAATGAATGATTGGAAATTATTATCAAGTCATCCATATGGACATGTTTATTTGAATGGTTCTCGTATATTAAAAATTGTTCCAGAAAGTCAAGTTCGAGAAATCAATTTTTGGAAAAAATTAGTTTTGACTGAATCTCAAAAAAAAAATTATTTATTTCCCAAAAGAATTGAATTTAAAAAAAATTGGAAACCTTTTACTTTACCCAAAAACAATTATTATGTCATGGAAATGGAAAAGAAGAAAGAAACTTTATCAAAATATTTGCAAAAATACAAATTGACGCTTTCTATTGAAAGAAAAATATACAAGGATATTATTCCCATGCTCCAATTATTAAATAACCAAGGTTTTGTTCATGCAGATATACATTTGGATAATATAATGAAAGATGGAAATAATTATTTTTTGATTGACTTTGGACTTTGTATGCACAAGGATTTTTTCCATACGTTGCAAGAAATTAAATTAAGTGATTTATATCTTTGGTCGAAAGATGATTTTTTTACACTTTGTTTAAATTTATTGTTTCAAGGCCAAGAAAAATTAAGAGTAAAAAATAATGATTATAAAAAATATCGTCAAAAATGGATTCGTTACTTTACAAAAAATCCAAGAGATTGGGCACTTTTAAAAAAAAATTTAAAAAGAACATTTGATTTTACCGGTCATGACGACTTTTTATTTTGTTTTCAATTCTTTCTCAAAAATATCTTGTCTTCTTCTGGGATTTTATCTCCAAAACCGGGTATTAATATGTATGATATGTTGACCAAAGTTTTTTTAGATCGAATGTTTTTATTATGTGCTATTTGGTTTCCCGAACTTATTCAATTGCAATTACCGACTGATCGACAAATTTTTTACAAGAATCTTGTTTTTAAAAAAATTGATTTATAATTAGTACAAAATTATTAATTATAAATTATGGATCAGCAACAAAAACTTTTATTGGAATGTTTAAAAGCAAAAAATATGGAAACTCCAAAATGTAAAGAACTCTTTGATCAACTAAAACTAAAATTTAAAGAAGAATATACATGGATGTTATGGATCTAATTGATCTAGAACAATAATTCCAGTTCAATTTTATTGTCTAGATCGTTCGACTAGAATTATTGTCTAGACAAATCAGAGTTGATGGAAAATTTTTGGGAAGGCATTCCTTGTTGAAATTGTGGAGGCATTCCTTGTTGAAATTGTTGAGGCATCACTTGTTGATCGGGTTCACTCAAATATGTTCTAATGACGTCAACTAAATTGTCAAATTCAACTCCTGTAAATACATTTTTCAATTCTCCCTTGAAATAAACAAAAAAGGTTGGAATCACATCCACTTTCTTTTTATGCAAAGATTTTTCATGATCAATATTATCATTCAAAAAACAAATATAATTATTGTTAATATAATCAACTAATTGAGAAGCAAGTTGTTCAGTTTTTTCTTTTGCTACTTTACAGGGCTCGCACCAGCTTGCCCATGCTTTTACTACTACTATTTTGTTTACTTGTAAAAGTTCTCCAAAGTTTTGAGATTGGATATCTTTAATGTAAGTTGATTCTTGCGATGTTACAGCTACAGGTTTTTTTTCAGGATAGGCACTGGTATAATTTCCGTACATTTTTGATATTTAATCGTTAGTCTTTAATTAAATATTTTTTGAAATGATTTCCAACAATGGAAAATAACTATTAATTCCAGAATGGTCTTGTCCTTTAATTTCGGTATATTGAATATTTTTGTTTCTTGTCCAAGCCCTCAATGGATATTCCAAACTTCTTTTTGAAATTAAACCATCTCCATCTCCCGTAATTAAAGAATGATTTTCTACTCTATAGGATATGGTTGTATTTTTACCGGTGCTATAAATAATATGAATAGGTACATCCAAACAGTTATTACGGGTTGGTAAATGAAACTTTTTAAATAATTGATAATTTTGTGATACTTGTGGATAATTTTCAAAAATATTTTCAATGTTAGAGTCAATATCCAACGGTAATGTTTGTATTAAACCACCAAATAAATGAAGATTTTTTATTTTATTCGATAATTTAGAAATAATTGGGGTTCCCGTAGATGCCTTTAGATTATTTTTATAAACATGATCCAAAATAGTAAATAAACTTACCTCTGTTCCGCCGAAAGGGACATTAATAAAATATATTTTTTGGATATGTTTTGATATCCAGGTTTCATCTACAAAACTAGATAGAAAATGATGAAATACTAAACCTCCCAAGCTATGACACACGATTATAAAAGGTTCTGGTGATTTTGTAAATTGCTCTTCAAAAAAACTTTTAAATTCTTGATACAGAGATTCATAATATTGAGGATAAACACTAAATCTAAAATCATAAGGTAAAGCAAATAATGAATGTTTATCGTTGGTTAGTTTTTTAATCATGGTTGAATAATATACATTTTTTGTTAATAAATAACTGGTGGTACTATCAATTTTAATAGAATCCAAATTTCCAACCTTTCTTGCTTTTGGAATGATAAGTTCTCCGTTATTAATTACTAAATCCAAATCTTTAATTTTTAAAGGATTATCAGGAGGCCAAATTTTTTTATTTTGAGAGTTGAAAATTTTGGACCCACCCATTCCGGGAACTATACAATACCTAAATGCCAAGATACAACAACAACCAAAATTCAATATCCTCATTTATATATATTAGATGTTTAAATTTTTTTTATAAAACAAAAATTGTCAACTTATTTTTTATTTCCAAATCGCAATAAAAATGATGGATATTGTATTATATATTGTTTTTTTATTTGGTTCTTGTGTTTCTGAAATACCTACTGTAATATTAATGCTTTTTTTTACAACTTTATTATGGTCTTTTAATCTTGTCAAATTTGAGGATATTCAACAAGGCCTTGTCAATGAAGGTTTAATTACATTGATGATTGCTATAATTTTAACCAAAGCTTTTTCTAAAGCTTTTTTCATTGAAAAGTTTGTATTATATTTAAATTCATACATTAAAAATTATTACCTGTTTTACAGTATATTTATAATGATTGTTATCTTAATTTCATCAATATTAGCCAATACTATTGTATTTATGATTTTTATGCCTTTTGTGATTATTTATTGCCAAAATTATAATTTACCCATTACAAAATATATTCTTCCATTATCTTATGCAAGTATTTTAGGAGGAGTGTTGACCATGATTGGAACTACTAATAATTTGGTTTTGAATAGTTTTTTAACAGAAAAATTAAAATTTTTTGAAATTGCTCAAATCAGCTTTTTACCTGCTATACTTGGATTTATTTACCTTTTGATAATTTATAAATTTATTCCTAAAGATTCTTTTGAAAATCAAGAAAATGAAATATACAGAATACAATGTAAAAATCTTTTTGGCGAATCTTTCTTGATAGGTGATTTTCTAGAAAAAAGATTTTTACCTTTTACAGATACCAATTTGAATTTAATTCATGCTAATGAAACTATAGAAATTAATCTTGATGTGCAACAAATAAAATTTCAATTAGAAATTTTTGAAAATAAAACAGGATATATTTATATTGGGTATCAAGACTATACATCAGATATTATTGGCTATACCATAGATGGTCAATGTATATACTTTAACAAGTTTAAAGTAAATGAAACCATTCCCTTTATGAAATTGAATTCCTTGACTTGTTTACAAAAAATAATTGTAGGGTTATCTTTTATATTATTCATTGTAGGTCAAATTATAAACAAAGGAGTTTTATTTGGTTTTTATTCGCTTTTACTCAACTGGATGTTTTGTATCACAAACTTTCAAGAAATGTTGGAATCAATTAATCTAAATCTTTATTTTTTGATTGCCTTTTCATTTCCAATAGGAGTATATATTGAAAATTCAGTCTTGTCAACCTTTTTACGTTCTTTTATGGATAAAAGCATTTTAACAACTTTGGGTATTATTGTTTTTTTTTCATGCCTATTTAGTGAAATAATCACAAATCCAAGTTCAGCCATTATAATGTATTATATAACTCGACAAGTGACTATCATTTCTCCAAAAACATGTATTTTAGCTATTCTAATGGGAACAAATTCTTGTTTCATGAATGCTAATACCTATCCCACTCATATACTAGCCAAAGAAAAAGTTCCTAAAATATTTTTTACTTGTTATGGGTTATTTTTAAATGTCATGAATTGTATATGTAGTGTAGTATTACTATATTTATTGAAATTGTAAAGTATGCTCAATTCTTTGTCCTCCAGGATGCCATGTCCATGAAGGTAAAGGTCTAAAAATGATTCCCGAGGGACACTCATTTTTATCTTCTGCCTCGGTAAAACTATCAATATACCATCCTGAACTATCCACCTTGAAATTCATCAAACTACTAGTCTTGATATAACTAATAAATTGACGATAAGAAATATTACTTTGAGTATGTTTTGATGGAACAGTAATATTAGATGGAGGTTTTATTTGTGGTAAATTAGATTCAATAAAATCATTAAAAATGTCATCATAGTTTGGATTCTTTTCATATTTATAGTAAAATGGAAATTCAGGGTTTTTAAAACTAAATTTAGTTTCAACAACCTTTATTTTTCCATTAGAAACAGAAAAACAAAGTGACAATGTTTCATCTTGAATTTTAGAAACAGGATGTACAAGAAAAGAATTTGATTTAATACTAACTCCTTTTTCATGTGGAAGTATGCTAAATTCAAACATTACATTTTCTCCAATTTTACAATGAATATTTTGATGGATCAAAGTCAAAACATCTACAGGTTCAGTTGTAGAAATATTAATAATATCAGAGTCTTTTTCATAAAATAAAACAAGCTCCGAATTGGGCTCATAGGTTTGAGAAAAAACAATAGACTTGACAAGTAATTCCTTTTGCTTTTCATCTTTTGTCAATACTGGTTTTTTGGTTTCCATTGTTTTTTTATAAGAACTTTGAAGAGAAGACGATGCAAAATTGTATGAGGGTGTTCTTTTTCCTGTGTACCCGTAAATATTTTCATTGTTTTTACCTAGAAACATTTTTTGTTGTAAAATTTATGTTTTTAAACCTTGCATAAATTTTACAAGACTTGAATTTTTTCTGGTTCAAGCTTAATTAAATTTGATTTAAGATGATCTTTCTCTTGCTGTATTTTAACGTGTTTTTTTGGACAATCATGTGTTTCAACATATCGATGAATTGGGCAAAAAATTTGATCACAAACACAAGTAAATTGATTGGAATAATTAAGGCGTTTTTTACAGTGCGCGCAAGTTACTTTCATCTCTTTATTGATAGAGAAAGAAAAATATTTTGACTAATCATTTTTTAAATAAACCAATCCTTTTTGAATCCATAGCAGACCAAATAGAATTTGCATTATTATTGTGTTCATGTATAAAAACACACAAAATATACTTTGAATTAGCACAAATATAGACAATTTTAGAATTTATCCAAATTTTATTATGAGGACAAAAAGTATAATCACAAGATAAGGATGTTTTATACATTTCCTCGCATAGACAAATATAAATGTTTTTATAATTGGATAAAAAATCAAAATTTCTCCAATTAATTGTCATAGTATATACTGGCTTTATATTTTCATTGATTTCGTTTAATAAAACATAAACGGGTTCCTCTTGAAATGTATCGGCTTCAATTTTAAAACTATTTTTTTCTAAACAAACATCAGTAATAGTTCCACTTTCCCAATTACTATTAGTAAAGTAATCTACAAATTCTCCAATTTTAAAAGGACTCGATTCCAGAAACTTGCTTTTTATATTCTGAATAAAATCATTTGCCCATTGATTTTTAATAGGGGTCGGTATTAATACCTCTCGACACATGGGACATCCTAACGTAATATCCATCTTGTCGTAACATAAACTACATATAAAATGACCATTACAACAAACGGTTAAATTTTCATTACTAATAGCGTAGCAAACGGGGCATTTTGGAATACATGAAAAATCCAAGGACAACATTTTTAAAAAAACTTGGATTTTTAAAAATGAATTTCAATTTTCTATAAAACTTATTTAAAAACATATATATTATTAATAAACCACCGATAGCTCAGTTGGTAGAGCTTTGCGTTGTAGTTGGTAAAAATAATACCGCAATTGTCGGGTGTTCGACTCACTCTCGGTGGAAAAACTTATTAAAATGCTTTATTTTTTTAATAATTTATTCAAAGGGATCAAATCCTTGCTCTGTCCAAGTAGCAACTCGTCGAGGATGACAAGCTTTCATCATGAGTTCCTCTCTAATAATTTCCATTTCAGCGTGTTTCTTTTCCATCAACAACACGCTTTCCTTTTCCTTGAACGCTTCGATAAGATATCTTGCCTCTTCAAGAACTTGAACGGGTCCAGAAATTATAAAATCAGCTTGACTCGCTCGTGACTTTAGAAGATCAGCATCGTATCCATGCCCATGATCCCATCCAAACTGTCTGTCAGCTAAATCAAAATAAGTCAACTCAACTCCAGTATCAATCTCGTAATTCATATCATCATAACTAGGATTTTCACGAACCCAGTCCATCAAAGGGCTATCAATAGGTATAGTCACGTACCCATTAAACCAAGCTTTATAAGTTCCCATAAAGAGAGGACGAATGACGATTTGATAACCATCCTTGGTTCTAATACACATCGTTGTAGCATCTCCTCTCAAACGGTCAGAAGCGGTTTCCATCGGAGTTTCATTGTCCTTGAACGTGATTTCCCAATATTCAGGATCGCGAATGACACACTTTGAACGAGCAGACTCCAGGTTTCTCATAAAAATTTCGTTTGCCATCTTTGGATTTAATAGTTTAATTTTAATAGTTTAATTTTAATAGTTTAAATAAGGGGTTTTAACAACTTGGAGTCTTGATGATAAAAGTTGTTTTTTGTCCAGAAAAAATAAAAAAAATCATTTTTCAGGCATGACTTTTAAAAAATTTTCTTTCCACAATTGTGCCATCAAGATCCAGTATTTGAAATAAATCTTGCAACGCAATTAATCGATTTTGTGGGTTTAATGGAACAACTTTGGTTGGTTTTTTTTGTTTAATCAATAAAAAATAATATCGATGTTCACCCGTTGTTTTAGGAGGATGAGGTCCTACATAGGGTAAAATAGTGTTTCCTGGGTTTTTGGCAAAGTCAGAGGTAAAATTGGTAATCAACCAATGTATTTTATTTCCGTCTTCGGCATCTGGATCCATCATAATAAGAGTATACAATCGTTCTTTTCGAAGTTTAAAACAAACTTTTGGGGGGTTAAATGTATACACTTTAGATATGTAATTTCCTTCCTCTACTTTAAATTTTGACAAGTATTCAATTTCCATTTATTTCTAAAAATTTTTTAATTATAAAATGAATAAGGAGCAACAAGAATTAAAAAATTTTTTAAATCAATTCAAAGGAACAATCCAACAAAAAAAACGTTATTTTAAAGAACGTTTAGAACAAATACAAGATTATGGTTACGACTCGGAGGAAGCGGAAAAACAAAAACTAGAAAAAATATTGGAATTAATTCAAATGCAATCTCTTTCTAAAAAGTATAGAAAAAAAAACATACTAGGCAAAGGAAATGTTGGACAAGTTTTTTTAATGCAAGATCAAGAAAACCCACAGAAACAATATGCTTATAAAAGAAATGTTAAAAAACATGAAAAAAAATTAACGTACCAAGCTCAACTTTTAAAACAAGTTAACAAAAGAGTTCCTTCTAAAAGTAATCTTAAATATATACAACACGCTGATAATATACTTATTACAGAATATTTAAAGGGATTTGTAATGTTGAATGAATTTTTAAAAATAGCTCCAGAAAAATGTTTAAAAGTAATACCAAAAGTAAACATTGCGGTAAATGAATTACATAGTGCCGGTATTTCTCACCGTGATTTAAAAGGAGAAAACATAATGATCAATCCAGAGACTCTAGAAATAAAAATTATAGATTTTGGAGTTGGTTGTATAAAAGATTCCTCAAAATTCAATTGTAGAAATTTGGTAGGGACAACTCCAAAATATTATCCTCAATACCAGCAACATGGAAATTTCCAAGATTGGATGCAAGGAGATAATAAAGCTTTGGATATTATATGGAAAGAATTATGTGATGTATAAAAATTAAATTTTTTATTTGTAAATGGAAGAAAATAATTGTCAATTTGTTAGCTCTCATGGTATCGCAAAAATGGTCGATCAAATCCCAAGTATACAAAATACAAAGTTATTTACCTATAATTTTCAATATGTAAATAATTATGCAGAAACTATTTATGTTCATACCCCAGATTTGGAAATGTTTTTCCAAAACTTTGCAGACAAATTTCAACAACCTTTTATATTAGTTTCAGGAAATGATATTAAAGCAATTCCTGAACAATTACCAAATGCAAAAGAATATATTTTACACCCAAAATTACTTCATTGGTGGATTCAAAATTATACAGGAGGGCTTGGACCTAAAGCTCATTTTTTACCTTTGGGAATGGATTACCATACGTTACAATGGAATTTGGATCATAAATGGGGAAAACAACAAAATCCCAAAAAACAAGAACAAAGTTTATTAAAAATTAAGAAAAATATGATTCCTATTCAAAATACAATTTCCACCAAAGCGATTGCAAACTTTCAAACAACTACTTATGGTGAACCCAATCTTCGAGAAAAAAGACGAGCACCTATTCTTGAAATTTTAAAAAAGAAAAGTTGCGTCGAGTTTCTTCCGGAGCAAAAAAGAGACGCTTTTTGGCAAAGTATGTGTTTTTACGCCTATGTAATTTGTCCTCCAGGTTTTGGATATGATACCCATAGAACTTGGGAAACATTAATGATGGGACGTATACCAATTATTCAAGCTTCACCCATAGATAAGGTATATTTTGGGCTTCCTGTATTACGGGTAAAAGATTGGAATGTAATTGATGAAGAATGGTTACATAATAACTTTAATGCTATTGTTTCAAAATGGGACACTTATGAATGGGATCGTTTGAACTTGTCTTATTGGCAAAAAAGAATGACTAAAATTTAAATTTTTATTTTATAAAAATGCAACAGCAAAATAAAATAAAAACATTTGTGAAAGAATTTACGCTAACGAGCTATGAATCGATTTTAGAAAAGTTGATTAAAAAAACAACTGAATTTCAAGATTCTGGAAATGAAATTGTAGCAATTCAAGTTGATTCTTATAATCCAATGTTTAATTTTGTTGGTAAAGAAACAACAGTTGTAATGATTTGGTATAAAAAAGCTTCTAAAAATAGTCCAAAGCAACCTCCAATAAAATATAAATTTGATGAATATTCTACCACTAAACACAAGGAAATTACGCAAGAAATTTCACCCTTTTTAAACAAAAAACAAATTATTAGTGTAAACTTTGATTCGTATCATTCTATATTTGGATTTGTTATAACCGCAGTTACTATTTTTTACGTTTAATTTGGAAATTAACTCTTGAAGAAAGTCAAAAAAGTATTTTTGTTTGGAATGTTGAGATTGTAATATAAATTTTAGTCAAAATTATCCAATTTTTTTTTACCTCCAGTTCTTAAATAGTTTTTTACCGGTAAAAAGAAATTTTGAAATACTTGTTTTTGATAAGGATCAATTAAATCGATAGGGGAGGGTTCAGGAAGACCGGTAGGGATAAAAATTGGAACATTATTTACAGGAAGATCTGGAATTGGTTTTGTATTTACTAGACTAATTGAATATAGTGTATTTCCTAATGCAGATAAGTAGATTGAACTCATTACTACTTTTACAAAATATTTTTTTTGTTTATAGAGATTGTTTTATTTTACAAGTTCCTCCATCACAAGAGCCAGAACTCGAGCTATTCGTTTCAAATCCAATATTAAAGACTTTTTGTTGGAAATCTTTTCTTAATTCTCTAAGCATTTGACTTGCTTCATGAGAATTTTTCTCTGGATTTTCATACCAAAATTTTTGAATACCTCGAACCTTGTCTGGGATTTCTTTCAATAAGCCTTTATAAGAGGCCGTTTTATCTAAAGTAACAGCTTCTTCACTTAATCCTTCAATGGCTAAAAAATGTTTGATACAACAATCATAACAACGTTTTTTATCATGACTGAGGTGATCTTCAAGCAAAATACATTGTTTACAAATTTCACGTAAATTAAAACGACAGTCTAAAACAGGTAATAAAAATTGATTTTCACCTGGTATGGGAGAAATTGGAGTTTTTTGATTATTTGAAGATTTAGAAATATTTGATAAGGGTGTAATTTGTTGAGAAGGTGGTTTAGATGGTACCATGGTAGGATAGTTTCCAACAGAAGTTTTATTAGGCAACATACAAGAGTTTTGAGGTTTATTATACAATTCCCTAGCATAAAAATTGGTTGAATTTGGATCTTCGGGAGTCAAAGGAGGAGGTAAATTAGGCCCCCCTGGAACATAAGATTGAACTACTTGAGGAATTTCATTACTTACACTAGGAAAAAATGGATTTTTATCAAAAGGTAATTCTGGAGATTGATAATATTCTCTATTGTACCATTGAATTGGAGCATTGGGATAATAAGGATTAAATTTTCCCGAATTTGGAGAAGCAACTGTAAGGCATTTGAACCCTTCGGCAGAAGGCATTTGAGAATTTTGTTCTTGACTTAAAGAGGAACAAGAATATTTTATATCATCAGTGGATGCATGGACGCTACCTATTTCATTCAAACTTTTATACATTTTTTAAACACCTTTTATTTAAAATTCAAAAAAAATTTTTAAATTAAACCTTGTTTTAAATCAAATCTATTTTTGTTAATAATTTAAAAACTAAATTTTACTTATAAAAATGTCCTCGATTATTTTAGCTACATTAACATATACAACCCTAATAACTCTTAGTATATGGACTTGTAAAAATGAATTAATTGCAATCACAACATTATGTGCTGGAGGCACTGCATTAAATATTTACATGTGTACAATTATATCTTTATTCCTTTCTAAACAATCCTATAATGATTGGAAACAATCAATTTCAGGAAAAAGAACAATTTATAATAGTATACAACCGATGCTTTTAATATGGTTATCATCATTATTTGGAATGAAAGTTTTAGATTGGAAATATGAATGGAATGATTGGAATTTTAATTTGTGGCATTGGATAATAATGATTATTGGAGTTGATATTGGCTTTTATACAGTACATTATTTATTTCATACAGTAAGAAATTTACAAGAAAAGCACTATTATCATCATGAATGTGATTTGAAAAAATTGGGTTCTTTATGCACTTTAGATGACGATTACATAGAGGCTTTTTTAAGAGACTACCTACCAGTATTAGTATCCTCTGTATTTTGTAATAATTTTCATGTTTTTACGTATAATTTATTTTATATAATTTATACCTGGTGGGCTTTTTATATACACTCAACTTTGAATACTTACCATAATAATCATCATAAATATTTTAATTGTAATTATGGTGTTTTTTACTTTACAGATTATATTTTAGGAACTTTTAAAAAAGATTAATTCATCTTTTATTTTCCCAACAATGAAAAAAAGAAATTACATATATAGTTCCAAGACCGTAGAGAGTACCTACAAGAATCCATAATTCAATCATTTTTATTTAAAATTTTTCTATTTTAAATTTAGAAAAATAGAATTGATTATTTCCATTTCTAAAAACCTTGATTTCATTTTTATTAAAAGAAAAAAATTGATTTATAGAATTCTTTAAAAATTAATTTTACAAAAATGCATCCTGTAATTTTTCCTATTATTGGAACTTTAGTATATATCAATTTTATATGTCCTTTTAATACAGTAATTAAATCGATTAAAACATTTTCTATATTTCATAATATATTCTTGGCTTTATTTAGCCTATATATTTTTATTTCGCTTTTCAATATTTTATGGCAAAAAGGTCTTCATTTCGAGTCTCAATTTTATCTTGTGCAAAATCCAACAACAGAAAATGAAATATTATGTAATAAACTTATTTATTACTTTTATTTATCGAAATACTATGAATATATGGATACTTTAATCCTAAAAGCACAGGGTAAAAAGGCTTCCTTATTACAAACTTTCCATCATTGTGGAGCTGTCATTTCTTGGTATTTGGGTTATTATTATAAAGTAGATGCAGTTGTACTTATAACTATTTTAAATGCAGGTATTCATACTATTATGTATACCTATTATTTATTAACTTTGTTGAAATTTAAAGTAGGGTTTATAAAGCCTATAATTACAAGTAGTCAAATTTTACAATTATTGGTTGGAAATACTAGCACTCTTTATTTTTATTTTCCCCCCGTAGAATCGATTTTCAATTACAAAATTATTATATTTGTAAATTTGTATGCAATAATTTTAATTGAATTATTTGCTAAATTTTACTATGATAGTTATATAAAAAAGAAAATTATTAAAACAAAATGAGATTTTTAGAAGGGTTATCTACAGGAGCAATGCTGGGTAGTTATATTTTAAAGCAAAGATCACTATTGGATCATCTTTTAAATAATATTATTGTTCATTGGTTTTTTTCTTTTTGGTTTCACATGACTTATTTGCAACAAATTTATATAATGGATGCATTATTAATACATATGATGATAATTGAACGGGCACTAAAATGCTTTCCAGAAGTTGGTGTGTATTTTCAAGTTTTATTTTTGGTTAGAAATGAAAAATATGGTTACTTGTATAATGTTTTGGTGGCCTTTTTAGGAACTTATTTATGCGGTCCTGTCAAAAACCAAATATCTATATTTTCACCTTACATGTCAAGTATAGTCATTGCTGGTATGTTTTATATACTTAATTATGTATTTTATCTAAAAGGTTTTAAAAAAGCGAGTTCTTATTCTATAATTATTTATCATTTATTTTTAGGTTTGAATGCATATTATGAGTTACCATTCTACCAATTTACTGAAAATTCTTGGCTAATAATAATGTTACGAATTCTAGTTTGGATGAAATTTTTATATTATCTTCTTACAAATGTTATAATAATTTCATAAAATGGTTGGCAATTTTAATAAAAATATCTTGTTTATTTTCATTATATTTGCGACCAAGTTCCAAGAATTGACAAAGTTTTTGGAGTGAGATATTTTTTTCTAAATAAGCTTATTTAGAAAATTTTTACTAAAAATAGCTGGTTTATACCATTAACAATAGATTTTTGGGGCAATCTTATAAACACCCTTCATGGGCACATAATAACTTGGTTTTGTCCACTACCTTTTTTCATCAAAACTTTCCGTAGATGAATCAAAACCTCCGAAAGTAATTTGGAATGGGTCTTATCCTTGATAGGTCTTATACTAGATTCTTGTAAAAAATCTACCCATTTGGAGGAAATCTTTTCTTGGTATAAAGTTGGAGTGATAATAATAGGTCTAAAAACGTCAATGACAAATTTGCGTTGCTTAAATGTTTGAGGACAACGTGTATTTTTCCATTTTGCACGTAGATTTTCACGCTGAGAATGTGCAAGGGTGGTCATCCCTAACGCCCTCTCAGGATAGATATTGTTTAAATAACACAATAACCCCGCACAGAGCATGCCCGATCGGCCATGACCCCCTTTACAATGTATATATACCTTTTCCCCTGCTTTAAGAGAATTGATTTTTTCACATAGTTGGTAAACAAACTCTTTAAATTTCTCCACATCTTCAGGAACATTATTGTCTAAAATAGGGTAAGAACAATATAAAAGATTGGTGTTTTTAATATCATTAAAATATGGGTAAAGATTAAATGAATTTTTTTCATCATCGGTGGTAACGTCTACAAAAATTTTGGTGCCATGACTAACTAATGTATCATACCATTCTTTACTAGGATAACCGCCAAAATACAGAGAATCCTGATAAACAAGAGAGGCAAAGTAAAACATGAAATATTGGATATCTTTTAATTTGACAAAAAATTTATTAAATCGTTTTTTGATTTTTTTGATTTAAAGTAAATTTTACAAAAATTTAAATATTCAAACTGGATTAAATCGTAATGTAATTGATAAATTTTATACTAAAGAAACTGT
>Ga0114973_10002058_pt1 | contig 14784 bp, 17 predicted proteins | sample M_140807_MF_Meta_FD_87025 | JGI IMG/M metagenome (GOLD analysis project Ga0114973, IMG submission 87025) | Freshwater microbial communities from Lake Montjoie, Canada to study carbon cycling - M_140807_MF_MetaG | ecosystem: Environmental > Aquatic > Freshwater > Lake | place: Lake Montjoie... | reverse complement strand
TAGCTGTATTTTTTGGACGAAATATACCTTGCCGGTATTTATCGTTTTTATTTAACGGTATCATTATCCAACAAAGAAAGAAGGCGGTGCTGCATCTCCTAATCCCGGAGCACTTGTATAGAGTTTTTCTTCTAATTTTTCTTTTTCAGAAAGCCCTTGTGTAAGTAAATCATTGTAATTAATTTGCCCTCCACCAAACATTGTAGTGCCTGTATATTTTCCGCGCACATTACCGATAGCAATCTTACTAAGGGCCAATGCATATTGGTATACCCATGGTTCTTTAAGCACGTCTCTTAAAGGTCTCTCTACGTAGCAATTAATAACACCATAAAATCTTGACCCCGATCCCGGTGTTCTTGGCGGAGGAAAGAATACTAAATATTGTGTTCTATCATCAAAAGTGAAGTATCTTCTTGTTGCTAGCATTTTTTCACGAACCTTTAGCCAGTCTTTTAATGTATACCAGCTTATTAAATCAAAACCATAGTTACCCATTGCATAACTAAAATAAGTTTGCTGCGCGAGAGTTTGTTCAATAGTAAAGAGCGTATTAACACCAGAAGAAGATCCTTCCTCAAAATCAATAATATCAATTACTTTTCTATAATCCATAATATCATAATCAAAGCTATTAATAAATTTTTCTTGACTATTGGATGACGGATTAAAATATTGACCTAATACTCCATTAAAATTAATTACGCTTAAATAGCTTGAGGTTGTTAGAATTTGATTTTTAAAAATTCCTTCAGGGTATATACTAGAAAGAGTCGTAGAAGTACTAAATTCGCTGACAGCAATACTTGAATTAGAAACATAAACTGTTTTTGAAGGGGATATTGCTTTATTATAATAAGGTGTAATAGTAAACAATTCATCTAACTTTATTCCCTTGTTGTCAACATATAAATCCGAATCAAATACTAATAATTCTTCTGTATAGCCTGCAAATTTTGTAAACATTTCACAAGCTATAGAAATATTTTCAAATAGTTGATCATGATGTATTTCTAGGTTTAAAAGCGGCGCGCCCATAGCTCTAACTATTCTATCGCCAAGTCTAGCAAATGAATCCATCTTACTGCTAAGATTAGTACTTTGAAAAGCAGTAATAGGTGTAATAGCTGTACAGTCCATATGGATATTTATGTTTAAATTAAAGTATAACCTTTAAATTATGCGGGTGCAGGACCCGTAGGAGCCGCGGCTCCAGCAGGGCCTCCAGCTTCAGGACCACCACCGGGTGCACCTGCTTCACCGCCTGCAGCTGCGGGCGCCAGTCCAAATTGTGGTGGTAGAGCAGATCCAGCACCACTGCCGCCACCACCGCCAGCTCCAGCACCACCACCTGCACCTTCTTGTCCAGGTGCTACAGCTCCTAGTTCACGCCAGTTAGGTCCGCCATTGGTAATTTGATCTAATTCCCAAAGTAGCTCTCTATCTTTTCTTAAAAATTCTCTATTGGCCATAATATCAGAATCAGACCAGCCTAGATATTTCTTTTGAGCATAAGTTTTTGAAACTAAATCACTCTGTGTAATAGAATTAAAGTTTTCTGCTTTTAATTGGAACTTTTGATTTTCTCTTAGCTCGTAAAAGTTTGTCGGTACATTAAATGCTAATTCAAAATCAATTTCTTTAAGTTTCATTTCTTCCCATATCTTTTTAAGTTTGATATGAGTCATGAAGCCATTCTTTAGACCGGCTGCAAAGCGTTGCTGCTGTCTAATAATAAACCTAGCAAATTTTAACTCTTCACGAAGTATATCTGTACCATCTTTAAAAACATCTTCAACGTTTAATCTTGTAACCGGTACTTTGAGAGATTTATAAAGCTTTTGTACAAAATACATTAAATCAGTTAATTCGCCTAAGTTAGCGCCACCGGGTAGTTGAACTACTTCCGTACCGGTTGAGCCTGCGCGTTTTGCAAACCAAAAACTATCCAACATTGATTGTGGATTAAATTTTTGAACAGTAGCACCTTGATCAGCATCATAGGTTCTACGCGACCAATAATTTTGCATAAGCTTACGTAAATAAGCTTCAGCTTTTGGCGGGGGCATATTACCTACATCTACATTAAAAACTAAACGCTCTGGTGCTCGTACTAAGCGATAAATCACGATTGCATCCTCTATAAGAGAAAGTTGTCTGTAAGCACGACGTGCATTTTCAATGAACGGAAGTCTTAATGTTTTAGATTCATTCCAAATTCCAGAATTAATATATGTTATTTGATTATTGTCCATAGGGACAAGCTCAACTTTGACCACTTTACCGGGATTTTTGGAGTCGTAAATATTTTTTCTTAAAAGAAATCCTCTTACAAGTTGATTCTGTACATTTTCAAATACCGGATCAATAATATCGGAAGGAACAGTTACTACACCTAATATACCTTCTTCTGGATATTTTTTATGAATGATATGTTCCCAATAAAGCTCTGCATCAACTAATAGTTGTCTAAGATATTCCCATCCTCTATTTTCTAGATCAAAAAATCCTATATATTTTTGAAACTCTTTTTTAAGCTTTTCTTTTTGCTCTTCTGACAGTTCGGTTGATTTAAATTTAAGCTTAACTATTTCTCCGTTATCATCTTTGTTAATAAACTCATCACATATTTCATCTAGCGCATCAGCTACTTCAGAAAAAGCAGCCATTACTCTATAATCTGCTAATCTACGACCTTTATCAGGCTGTAAGTTAGCATACATGAAGTTATGGTAATCTTTATTTTGTACTACATTAGCATAAAGATCGTCCGTGAATGTAAGTGAAGATGAAATAGATTGTCTTGAAAGCGCTTCATCTCTCTTAGTACCTTTATCATAAAATTCTTCATATTTTGGATTTAAAGATTTTATTCTCTCTTGTACATTTACAGATTGATAAGGTAATTTCGAAGATATGAACTTCATTAAATCTCTACCAAATGTGCTTTCCCTATTAGAATCGACCATATAATATATTATTTATGTTATTTTAAAGGTATTCAATGTCTATGTAGTCTACACCGGTTAACAAAGGTGTGCTACTAAGTGTAAACGATTCTGTTTCTGTTATTAAACCAGTGCTAAGCGGATACACACCTGTATCACCAGAAAGCTCATTATAAGTCGTTATGTTTCTACTAGTATAAAAATTTGACTGTACTTGATATATATTGCCTGCAGGATTTTGTACATATGGGAATAGCCAGCCTTTAATTGTAAATGCTGTATCAGCTGAAATTCTATATTTTTCGTTAGCTGCAATATCTGTTGGGTAACTTAAAGTAATACCCCCGTCCCATAAAACCTCACTTCTTATCTCTTGTGCTACCGCAGTACCCATTATTTCAGGAGGTACTTTCCAGGAAATAATTATGTAAGGGTTGCTATAAGGTACAAAATTTGAAATTATTTGATCTATATCAGTTTGAAATTTAGTTAATATTGACATATTAATTTGAATATTAACCGGTACAGGGGTTCTATAAAACTGAGATAATAATTTTGTATCGTTTTCGCTTATACCTCTTGAAACATAAAACCCAGCTAATTTATTAAAAACTCGAGTCTCATCTCTAGCAACACTATTAATACTAACTGCAACAACAGGAACTGTTAAATTTTGTGCTTTATTTACTAAATCAAATATTACTCTTTGTTTTGGTGCATATACATATCTTACTTGAACTCTGTTTTGCGGTACTCTGTTTTTGTCATAACGCTTAATAATAATATCATCAAACGCAGCTACGAACTGAGTAAGAACGTCTTTAATTTCAAAGTGAAAGGTCTGGTTCTTCACTAAATTATTTATTAACAAATACGATCAATAAAAGATTTTGGAAGCTTATCTTTGGTTCTTTTTAGTGTATTTACTATATTACCATCGAGTATATATGTAGTAGAATAGTCATTTTTACTACGTGTTGCGCGTCCGCATGCTTGAACTAAAGAATTTAACATCTTATTCTCATACCATTCTTTATTTGTTTCAAAGCGCTTTTTAATGTATTTTGACGAAAGAGGTGGGTAAGGTAATTTTATGATAATTTGAAATCTAGCTAAATGATCCTTTAGATCAACACCAAACGCAAGAGACGGTGATACCAATATAGTGGGGAAGTCGGTTTCATAATGCTCTTTAAGTATTGCTTCGTTATTTGCTGTTATATCGCGAAAAAGAAATCGCTTATTAGTAGATAATTTATTTTTAATAAAATTTGTTATATCCATTGAATGCGTATGGATAATTCCCTTTTCATTTTTATGATGCTCGATTATTGATTTTATTTGATCACATATTGCAGGTAAAGTGTGCATAAGATTTTTATAATTAAGTTTATTTTTTGATGAAACGTAGATGGGTGATTTCTGCGCATCAAAATCACTATCCACTTCTACATATTCATAATTTTCTATACCGAGAGTTTTTGCAAAATTTTTATGATCAATGATCGTTGCTGACATTAACAAAACATTATCAGTAAAATCAAATATATATTTCGTCAATTTACTTACATGTAGCGGGGTAAAGATTACACGCGAAGCATCCTTATCAATTACATATTCGCAATCTCTCCACAAATTGTCAACCGTAGTTAAAGAGTTGTGTAAATTTTTTAAATACTGTATTTTTATTTTTTCTGGTTGTGAGAATGTTCTTTGTTTTTTATTTACCCGATTAATAATTTGATTTATTTTTTCACTAACATTAAAAATCAATTCATAAATCCAAGCGCGAGCCTTTTCTCTACTATCTGTGACTAATGTTTTATATTCTATACCGTAGGATTTTAATCGTTCATAATTTATTTCAGCGGAAAATCTTTTTACCAATTCATCTTCTAATTCAGAAGCTTCATCACAAATAATAAAACTTTTTCTTTTGACATGATTTGGTAGCGATAAAAACATTTTGTAATTTAATACTGCAAATCGAGATAATACAGCAGCATTTCTAGAATTGTAGTATGGGCATCTATTTTTCTCCCAACACTCTTCTTTAATCTTAGGAACCAATACACAAGGCGCGGTCTCAACATCAAAATTCTGATCAACATCGCAAAGGTAATTTGTTTTGCCTTTTAATATATCAGTATCAGGAAACAGCTTCAAATACTGATCTTGCAAGGATTTAGTAATTGTCAATGCAAATGTACCGAAAGGAGGCTGTGATATACAATCGATTTCGTTTATATAATTTCCGGAAAAGTCTTGCTTAAATGCAGCATAACTTACAACATTCTCAATAAACTTCTGCGTGGGTTGAGAGCTAAGTCCTGATAGTGTTTTAGCTAAAAAACTTTTACCGGAACCTGTAGGCGCACAACAAATAACAAATTTTTTACCACTATTAAACGCACGCTCTACACTTCTTATTAGCTCTATTTGCTGATCACTTGGATTATAATCGCGAGGAAAATGCTGTAAATAGCGACTGAACACAATTTATTATATAATAGGTATTATAAAATTAAAGGACAGTTATTGATACTCTTTTGTTTAATAATTTAGAAGGCTTTTCTGGCAATATTTTCTTAATCGATTGTTCTAAATTTTCATTCCCGTTGCAAAATGTTTTGATTGTATAATCAAAAACTAATTTGTTATCATAATAATGTGTTTTAAATGGGTAAGGGATTTCATAAATTATTTTCTTATTATTTTTTTCTTCACATAAAAGTGTAAATGTACAGAAGAAATCTTTAACACAAAATAATATCAACTTACCTTTTTTAAGAGATTTAGTTTCTAAAGAAAATTGTACAGTTCTTTGCAAGAAAGACGTAATTTTTTTTTCGAGCTCTTCTATTGATGTCATGTGTTCATAAACCTTACTTTTTGATCCGTTGACATTAACGATAATTTTTTATTAAAAAATTTCCAAAAACTTTTATTTGCTGGTATAACGTTAATCATATCGCACGCAGGTACATTAATACATCTGTAATCCTGCATAAAGATATCCCATGTAATAATTAAATTTTTTGCATCAGGATTAAAGCGAGGCATATTAATAGCTCTCCGGTAGTTTAGCGCAATACGACCTTCCGGGCTCATAAGGAGGGTAAGATTGTTTGTACATAGCATTCTTCTGGTAGGAGGTGAACCTGGCTTAGGTCTACGTCTCAAAAATTTAATTTCTACTACGTTGCTTAGAAGAAGATTTTTTAATGTGGGCAGCGACACTTTCATTATCTTTTCTAACGGTTACTATTCCAAAAATACGTTGCTCGTTTAAAAATAATCCTTTCTTGAGCGTACCGTAATTTTCAACTTCTATGTTTGCTATAGGTATACCGAGATTGTTTGGAAAACAAATATGATCACCCGTTTTAACTATTTTAGCATTAGGACCGCAAAGAATAACTTCACCAATTCGCCAAGCTTTTGTTTCAGCATTAAGAGGAACTACAATACCATTACGTATAATTGATGCACCGTCCTCAGTTTCATCTACATACTTTACTAATAAAATATCATCTAAAAGCGATTTTAGATTATAACCATAAAAAACCGAATTAAATGAATTTTTAGGTAATTCAGCTAAATCAATTAAACTTTTTTGTGTAGGCAGTGCGTCGATATTAACCGGCATATGATAATTAGTTATGCTTTATTATAATTCAACAGGTTAATACAGTTCTTTATTTCACGAATTGATAGCTCGCGCGACTTCGCCAATTGCTTAATAATATCTAAATTTAACTCTTCTTTATTAGTATCTTTAATCTTTTTAAAATAGTTAATTTTTTTGTAAGGCTGCTTGTTAAAAAGATTATAAAAAAGGCTAAAAATATCTTTTTTATTATCAAAAATACCAATATATTTGTTTATAGTATTGCATATTAAAGCATTACTAGTTGAATACATACTTAGCCATCTATTAACTAAAAATGGCGAAAAGTCGTTTTCTTCATCTATATTCTGTAAGCTTGCTTTCTTTTTATTAAACAGTATGTCAGAAATATAATCAAATATTGTCATTAGCAAATAACTTTTGATGTTGCAATGAAAATGTCGTCATTCATTGCATAAAACAATCCGATAACATCTTGCATAAACTGTTTTATTTGATTGTCATTTAAATTAGTTGAATAAGCAAATGCTGGAGCTTTTTTACCCGCAACAACGTTTATACCTGTATGACCTAATGTAACATTATTCTTAGAATATGTAATACTAACGCTGCATTTACCTTTAGTCTGTGTTACCCCGCCCTGTGTATGCTCTTTATGTACTATTAAATCATCACCATCAACTTCAATCGGAGCATTAAGATATTTAGAGCTTAATATATTAGCAATTTGAGTATTAAAAAGACGCTGATAAGCTACGGCACCAAACGGGTCTAAATTAGGAATTTCCCACAAAAAATTAATAGCATCATCGCTATATATAAAGTCATTATTGAGTACGTCTTCGCTATCTATCATCCCGTCCGTCTCTACATTCATTGGTGCTCTAAAAGCTATTATATTACCAATCGGGAGAGTTTTATCTCTAAAAAACTTATATGCAAATCTTGAGTGAAGTAGTTTACCGTCGTAAGATGAAATATTAGTAAGAATCATATTTAAATTATAACTACGTATTACAGGTTTTCAAGTAATTTAGTTTACTTAATTTTTTTAATTCTTTTATTCTTGTTTGTTCGTTGTATACATGCATACCTACGTAAGAAAAATATCTGAAAAAGGATCTATTTAAAACCCACCTCTTGAGCGGTTTCGCTCTACATTTTGTATTAATGTAGGATTCAGCTTGATCCATATTATAGTATTTTGAATATTCACTATCATATAAATCTAACATTTGGTCTATGTTACCTATGTATGTTGAATCGTCCATATTATAAAGCTGTGCGCACGACCAATCGAGAGTATCGAATTCGTAAGCATAAAGATTATATTTTTCGCTTATTACACGCGTTTGCGTAGGCTTTGCTCCATGTCTTAATAATCTTTTTGCTACGCTTCTATTATCTAAATTAAGCATTAGAATATCTTTATTATTTCTATAAAAGTCGACTGCCAAATCAATTAAATGTAAATTTTTATATTGAAGCGTACATACAGCATCATCTTGCATCAAAAGACAGTCGGTGAATTTATTATCTTTCAGATGGTTTAAATGTGTTAAAAACGAATCTGTATACTTCTGAGAAGTATAAACAAGAAATTCTATATCGGGCATTGGAACTTTTAAATGTAAAGCAAATTGCTTACAGTATTCAAAATTATTATTTACATTGTGAAAAGAAAAATATTTTTTATCAAGATTTTGAAATAGTTTATGTATGCCTTTATCTGTTGATAAATTGTTTGCTACCTCGAGTCTATTTGTTGAATACGTCTGTGTAAAATTAGCTATTCTTTTCATTTAAGTATCTTAAATAATACCCGGTAGGGTCGGAGAAATACCCCTTTATATTCTTTTCAAAATATTCTTTTGCCAAGCGACCCATATGTTTAAGTTGTTTTAGTGGTGTATTATAAATTTGCTGTAATTCATTTAGAGTATCACTTTCAGATATATCAGGCGAAAATCTAAAAAAGAATTTATCTTTAATTTTATACTCATCTAACAATCTACAACTACCTACAATAACGGGCACTCTACCAAAAAAACATGTTTCGTAAAGTCTTGAACTATCTTCTCCTACCCCTCGCGGGCACAATGAAAGTATATTTCTTTGCATAACCCCTGCATATCTCTGAACTTTATCATTTTCTTTTTTAAGATCAATTTGCGCATACCACGAATTATTAAAATACACTTCATTTCTTAAATTAGCGGATGATAAAACTCTATATAGCTTTTGCCTTGTACCGTATGGGTCGTACTGGCCTATAAAACCAGCTGAAATTTCTTCAGGAAAATCTATATCATAGTTTACTGTTTTTTTCGCAAGATGAACGAGTAATCTGCTAAGGCAAGGTCTAGTAAAAAAAGAAAATGATTTATAATGCAGTCTATCGCCATTACCTACGCATAAACATTCTAATAGCCATTGCGGTACTTCTTTTTGGTGCCAATCGCCTTCTATTTCTACAATATGCTTACGTTCATTACCTTTTAAAAAATTAAAATCAGATTTAGAGAAATTTTGATAAGTACCGCATGTAATTTGACCCATGTAGAAATAGTCAGCTTTATCAGGCTCGACTAACTTGCAGTATTTGCTTATACCTTCTTCTGAAAATACTGTTGTATTATAGAGATAGTCCATCCTATCATGTTCAAACGGTTTTTTTGCGTTTGGGTATACGTATAAATTAATCATTATAAGATTTTTTTAAGTTTTGCTATATCGGAGTACAATCTATCTTTATCTTCCCAAATACTAATACTTTCTTGATGAGGTGCGTCTGACCCCAGTCTATATGTCTCATCATACGGAGCTTTACCAACACCCCAATGACAATGTTCAAAATAAACAGGTATATAAGAAAGGCGTCCGATCTGCCTATAAATTTCTGTTAACCAATTATCAGAATAATTATAACCGATATCTCCTGGATGTACATATCCCAAAGCATCAATCGCATTTCTATGAATAAACCCATGAGTGGCTAACGTACCCTTAGGCTGTACGCCATCATAACCAAATACAAGCGCTATACCACCAGAATACCTATACATCTCTTGTCGTACAAGGTAATTCCAATTAAGTGTTCTAAACCTGACATCATCCGCACAGTACATTATTACATCACCGTCTGCTTTTTTATAAGCTTCATTATATGTTTGACCTAGCTTTACTCTATCACCAAAAACAACATTAGCTGAAACTTTTAATGTATTTTTTTCTGCTTGTTGTTTAAAGAAATCTTTTGTAACTTCATCATCGTTATCTACATAAAAAATCACTTCAACAGGAACTAAATCTGATACTGTTTTACTTATTGATTCACACAAAGCTACTATATTTTGAGGCCTTTTTCTAGTGGGAACTAAAATAGAGATTTTATTATTGGTGCTCAATGGTTACAACTCCCCGTTTTTGTACTACAATTGTAGCATGTTTATTTGCAATTTCAATAGATTTTTCTATATCGTTTGTCTTTAAATATGAATGTACTAAGCTAGACAAAAATGTATCACCAGCACCAGATAGGTCTCTTATCTCAACTCTTTCTACAGGAAATATTTTTTTATTAAATTCTGCACCATCTTGGCCAATAGTCTTGATAATTTTCTTAAGAATTGTTTTATTATTTTTTATATTGTCGTAAGATAAATTATATTCTTTTCTGTTTATCTTTATAAAAGATATATCTTCTGCCCATTTACCTAAAATCTTTTTTGTATCTAAAAAAGTTAATGGGTGCTTTTTTGATATTATTTCTATATCCTCTTCACTTAAATAGCCTTTATTATAATCACTTATAATAATAGCTGAATATTTTTTAAAATCTATATTATCTCTTACAACTTCAAATTTATCTATATTAGATGCATTATGATCTATTCTAATAAACATATGATTGGTAATAGAATCAATATATCTTGTTTTAGTAATATCAGACCAATTATTATTAGTTAAAATTTCTACATTAGGGGTCAATACCTTAAGGTTTTCATATACATTCATAGCCATTCCGCCGTTATTTTTTATTTCTGAAATATCTAGTAAAGGTACAGGCGCTTCGGGACACAGTCTTTCACATTTACAATAGATAAAGACATCTCTGCAGGAATCACCTATAACTAAGATATTTTTATGCATACTAAGGAATAAATTTTTCTAATAAGTAATTATAATCAATATACTCATTTGACAGATATAAATTTTTTCTAATAAAATTTTTAAGTGCGAGGCTGTCCTTAGCTGTCCCATCATCATTGTAAGCAGCGGGATCATGTTGGCAAAGAATGTTGCCGGGTATTTCATGATAACCAAAACCAGCTTTCTTACCTTCTTCACTGTTCATTATCGGGGTAAAGTCAATACCACCGTAGCAATTATTATGAGCGCCGTTTCTCGAGCCTGAATGTCTTGTATCATTTGAACAATTAGACGGTCCGTCTAATCCTGTGTGGTGTAACAAAAATATCTTTCAGTAGTACCCATTTCATATCTATTGCTGCTGTAATAATAGCGAAGCATGATTCTGTACACCAACAATAAAAAATGTCCGGAATAATTTTATTATTAAACTCTTTATAAATTTTATTATGAAAACATTGAAAGTGTAAATTGGTGCATCTATTAACGGGTATAATAAAATCTTCCTTTCTTATCATGTAGTCATGATCTAACCCCGGCCCGGTAAGACCGCGAAACCATTGTTCTTGCATATGATCTGTATTAACTTGAATGGTAATCATCCCGTACTGATTAGTATTAAACCGCTCTTTTATTTCATTTAAAATATTATAGCTTTCACCTATATCTATCCCTGAATCAATGTAAATATAACCATCAAATTCACCGTAATGCTGTACAGCGCGTTGTACTGCTCTGTTAAAAGTCATATTAACTGGAACTAGATTTTCACAAAAATAATATGAAATTTTATCTTTAAATTTTTCAAATATAATTCTTTTTGTATTTCTTGTAACCTTACAACCACTAACCATTAATTTATAATTTTTATAATTAAACTTTAAGAGCTGTTCTAAATGATGACAATATCTATTATGATCTTGTACTTTTACTTCACAAATATTATAAACAACTAAAAATTTAGGGTCGTCGACCATAAATTTTATTTAATAGCTTTCAGTGATTTTAACAGGTTGTGTAATATCAAAGAAATTATCAAAAATAAACCTATAATCTAAATGCTCATTTGTTAAATAAAGATTGTCTTTTACAAACTCTAATAATTTTTTATCTTTTGCAAATCCCTCTGAAGTGAATTTACTATCGTCATGCATTAGAATATGATTAATTTCTTCATAGCCGAACCCCACTTCTTTAGTCAAAGAGTTTGATAGTAAAGGAATTATATCCATACAACCGTAAAGATTATTCCAATGCTGACCACGAGGCCCGGTATGATCATAACTTAAAGTAGCTCCATCGGTGCCTTTATCATGTTTAAGAATTATATCTTTTAGTATTACCCACTGCTTATCGATAGATGCATTTAAAAATGACAAAACGGATTCCGTACAATAGGCAATGAAAATATCGGGTAAAAGCCTTCCAAATGCTTTTAATAAGTTGTTATGAAAGCACTGAAAGTGTAAATGCACACATTTACCTAATGGTACAATAAAATCTTCTTTTCTTATGTAAGGATCTCTTAAGAACTGTTCCCTATTTAAAAACCAATAATGGCCGTTATCATCATCTGTTTGTACAGAAATCATTCCATATTTGTTGGTACTAAATCTTTTTTCTATTTCATTTAAAATATTATATTTATCTTCTATGTCAACACCCGAGTCAATATAAATATAGCCGTCAAATTCACCGTATCTACTAACAGCATCAATTACAGCTTTATTAAAAGTAATATTTACAGGTAAATAATGCTCTGTATAATAAAACGAAACTTTACCTTTGTAGCGATTATATAGTTCTGTTTTGGTATCTTTGGTTACGCGACAACCGCTTATAAGGATATGATATTTTTTATATTTAATTTTTAGTAAATTATCTATACATGTAATGTACCACTGGAGGTTAGTTTTACCTATTTCACAAATATTATATACAAGTAAATATTTAGACATTGTTTAATATAGAGCATAGTCTATCTATTTTTTCTAACTCTAATTGAGGGTAATTACCAATATACCAGCTAAAACTATGCACATGATTCATTACAGGTAATTCTTTTTGATCTATTGCAAAGCTCTTCATATAAGGTTGCAAGGTTTGATTACCACCGCCTGAGCAACCTCTACGGAACTCAATTTTATTTTCCGATAATGTTTTTTCTACTAAATTACGTTTGTCTAGATTACCATCCTTTAAGATAACAATAAAAGCATAATTACACTGCCCTTCCATATTAAACTCTGTAAAATATTTTGTTTTGTCTAATTTAGAGATAAAATAATTAAAGTTTTTGCGACGAATCTCATTATTATTATCCAGATTCTTTAATTGTGATAAGCCTATAACCGCATTAATTTCTGTGCTTCGAAAATTATATGCCGGTGATAAGAAGATAAAATCTTTATTGAGATACATATAAGAATCAGTCACCGTCTTCTTAAAATTTTCATCTGTACATTCTCTGAGCATACCATGAGATCTAAACGATCTCATTAATTGATAAAATTTATCATCATTAGTACATACGACACCGCCTTCGATTGTAGACATATGATGTGCAAAATAAAAACTAAAATTGCTAGCGAACCCGTATGAGCCTACCTTTCTATTCTTAAATGTAGTTCCGTGCGATTCGCAAACATCTTCAATTAATAAAATATTTTTTTCATTACAAAGATCTAATAGCTCGTCTGTTAGCCCGTTTAACCCAAGAACATGAGTTAAGAAAATAGCTCTAGTATTAGGTGTAAGTTTCTTCTTAAGTTCTGTTATATTAAAAGATAGATTATTAAGATTAATATCTACGAAAATTGGATTATGACCATTTTGCAAAACAGAAGCAATATCAGACACCCATGTAAGAGGTGGTACGATAATGTCGCATTTCCCGTATTGATACTTCAACCCTAACATGGTTAGTTGATTTGCAGAGCTGCCAGAATTAACTAAAACGCTATGCTTTACACCAAGCCACTCTGACCATTTTTTCTCAAACTCAATTACTTTTGGACCGTTTGTAAGCTTAGGTATGGGTTTGATTTTTAAAAAATCTATTAGTTCATTAATATCGGTGTCAGTAATATTGTCGTACATTAGGGGTAGATAAAAATTGCTCATAGAAATTTATTTATTTTTCTGCGTAATAATCTCCATACTCGACTAAAATAGATGGTCGACCATCCTTTTTAGTAAATGCATATTGAAAAGCGGGGAAAATACTCTCCGGCTCTTCCATACGTATAACATCTACATTTGATAAAAGTTTGCGAAACGCTTCTGTATAATCACCTACATGCTGATGTTGTGGGTGCAATGGTCTTTCAGAACCAATAGACACTCTAATTAATACCCTAGGAAGAATTTTATCTTTCGTCATCTTAGGAATTTTGTCTAAATGATTTATTAGCTGATTTGCAGCTAGCATTAAAAAATTCCATCTAGGGTATATAGAGATAGGCACATATCCATTTATTGCCATACCAATTGTTATACCCATTTGCATATCTTCACATACAGGCAATTCAATTCGCTTTTCTTGAGGGACGTCTTTAAGAGTGTTGCTCATTCCAGTCTCGGCAACTTTAACGGCTTGACCTAAAAAAACTGAGTTATCAAAAGAAGCTAGCCAATCCATCGACCGTTTAAGTTCATCAAAGTATTTCATTAAAACTGTACCCTTTGACCTGCACCGGCATGCGGATATTTTGTTTCATATTTATAATATGTAATGTAATCATCATTCAAATCTTCATAAGTTAATTTTGTTTGATTCCATGTTTCTCTAGTATCTGTACATACAGATTTACCGTTATCTTCTACAATAAAATGAATTGGTAGTTGATGATTGCGTGCATACTTAACATTTTCATGCATGCAACCGGTTTCAGAAGTCATTTCACCGACAAATACATAAACTTTTTCATCTTTGTTTAATCGTTTTGCAGCCATAGCAATGCCTACACCTATAGGAATTATACCAGTAACTATTGCAGAAGAAAATATTTTGTATTCCGGAAAACATAATGTAATAGATCTGCCTTCCATAAT
>Ga0114973_10002053_pt1 | contig 14799 bp, 9 predicted proteins | sample M_140807_MF_Meta_FD_87025 | JGI IMG/M metagenome (GOLD analysis project Ga0114973, IMG submission 87025) | Freshwater microbial communities from Lake Montjoie, Canada to study carbon cycling - M_140807_MF_MetaG | ecosystem: Environmental > Aquatic > Freshwater > Lake | place: Lake Montjoie... | reverse complement strand
TGAATCATTTCACCATCGTTGATCTGCTTGAACGTGTTGTCATAGACAGTGTCATACTTGGCTTTTTCTTCTTTGTTGTAACTTGAAACGTTGCGTTTGTCAACACTCCAATCAAAGTCGTCGTGAGCAGTTACTACTCTTTCAACGTAGGTAGCTTTTTCAGCTACCAGCGCTTCTACAGGCACATTTGTTACCGCAGCAGTTTCAGCACCTTCGTTGGTAGCTGACCCTTCCTGTGCATCTGCGTTTAGTTGTTTAAAATTGTTAAATGACATAATATAAATCCCGGTTTTTTAACGGGAGTGCAAAGGTAAGAATTTTCAGTGTCAAAAATGCTTAAAACCGCTATTTTATTGACTTTAGGAAGTTTTTAGCAGAAGAGAGTAGAGAAGCTTATTAATTTTATGTTGGACTTGGGTAGCGAATTGTTTATTTTGATAAAATTAATAATTGCTTTTTTAAAAAAAGTACTTAAATTGGTACTTAAATGAGATTTTATGGAAGTTGTAAATTATACCGAATTCAGAAAAAACCTTACCAAGAGTTTGAATAAAGTGAATGATGACGCTGAAATAGTGGTGGTCTCAAGGAGTAAAGGGAAAAATGTGGTGGTAATGGCCTTAGAAGAGTACAATGCTATTCAAGAAACATTACATGTTGTTAAATCAGTAAGCAATCGAAATCGACTGGATAAAGCGATTGAAGAAATGGATAAGGGGCAGTTCGAAATTCATTCATTAATTGAGTAAGCAAAATGGAATTAGTTTGGCAAACCAATGCCTGGGAAGATTATTGTTATTGGCAAAATCAAGATAAAAAAATCCTTGAAAGAGTGAATGAATTAATTAAAGACTGTTTGCGCTCACCTTTTAAGGGTATCGGGAAGCCTGAGCCATTGAAAGGTAATTATGCAGGCTGTTGGAGTAGAAGAATAACACAGGAACACCGATTGATATATAAGATTAACGAGCGGCGGCTTCATATTTTACAATGCCGGTATCACTATGATTAAATTAATTTTTAGGGACGTTGATAATACCATTATTATTAAGGTATATAAAATTCACAGACCAATGATTGGTAACTATTTGTAAACAAAGTTCAAATTAACTTACAATTCTATCCCTATTTTTTTCATCAATATAGAGGCATTGATTGAATGGCAGATGCCTGCTTTTAGAGAATAGTCAAAATACAATTCCTCCTTATTTACCTGCGCATCAAAATGATAATTTAAAATATTGTCTGGAAAATCATCTTCGATTTTTGCTAGTTCTACATCATGGGTAGCAATGATTGCAGCAGCTTTTTGTTTAATCAATTGTTTGGTTAACGCCACTGATCCGGTATGACGATCTAGCGAATTAGTACCTCTTAAAATTTCATCTAATAAAATAAATATCGGCTCTTTAGCATTCACCTTTTCAATAACCGTTTTAAGTTTTTTTAATTCAGCATAAAAGGTGGAGGTGTTTTCTTCTAAATTGTCAGCAATGCGCATGCTCGTGATTAGTTGAACAGGAGATAAGGATAAGCTCTTAGCGCAAACCACTGAGCCTGCCATAGCTAATACCACATTGATTCCTACGCTTCTCAGATAGGTGCTTTTACCAGCCATATTACTTCCAGTAATCAGCATTAGTTTACCTGACTCGCTGATGGTAATCGAGTTGTTTACTCTTTTACTTTTATTAATAAGCGGATGACCTATTTCAATTCCATTGATAGAAAAATGTTCTTTTCTTAGCTCTGGAAAACACCAGTCAGGATGATTGAAATGCAAGTTGGATAAACTACTGATGGCTTCTAGTTCACCCAAGGTATCAAACCATGCTGAAATATTTTGTTGGTTTCTTTTTTTCCATTTTTCCAATGCGATTACTTGTTGTAAATCCCACTGGACAAGGATGGTTAGGGGAATAAATATGACAGGATTGAGGCGGTAGTCCATTCTTGCCAAAATCTTTTCGAGTTGTTTTAATTCTTCAGATGCTTTCCCTTTTTGTATAGAATAAGAGTGCTTTAATTTCTGCAATAACTCGGACTGAAAATCAGTGTTTTCAACTAGTTGAATACTATCGGCCAGTACAGATAATTCAGCGGACATTTTTGAGAGCTGATGGTGAAGAGGGATTGCTTTTTTGCTGATGAAGTAGGCTAGTACTGCAGAAAATAATAAAAAATAATTCCTAGTAGGGTTAGACAGAATATCAAAATAGTTAAGTCCAATAGTCGACACCATCAATAGTGGAATGAGTATTTGAAGAATTAGCCAAAAGGGTTGCTGGATGAAAATTGTTTTTTCGTCTATCCATTCCTGCAAGCGTTTTTTTGTAGAGAGATAAATTTTTTTTTCTTTTCCCAGCGCTTGAAGTTCTTGCCTCCAGGGCGTTTTGGAAGACAATTCTTTAATGGCTTGCTGACGCTGTAAAACAATGATCTCTTTTGCCGGAGCTAATAGCCAGCTAGCAAGGGTTTGACTACCCATTTCAGAAGCGGTTCTATTGATGTATTGAAAAAGGGATGCTTTGCCAAAAAGATCTAAATCATTGGCATAGTCGTGAGCGTGTGGTTGGTGAATAGCGCCGTCCTCAAAATGAGTGCTGTTACCTGATAAAGCAGTTAGCTCATCAATATTGATTTGTATTAATTGTTGGGTATGGGAAATTATTTTTTTATTATCTGTATCCGCATAAATTAACCTTACAAAAATGACAGTTAGTAAAATGACTGCCACAATAAATATCAATCCTATTTGAAATAAAAAATACCCTGCGATAAAAATACCGAGCATTACTATGAATCTTGCCCAGCCTAGTTGATTTTTTTTCTTGAGCAGTGTATGAAGGTTGGCTGATAAAAGTTCTTTTCTATTCAAGTAATATTGTTCGGGCAACATAAATATATTTTGTTAAAATTAGATCTACAAATGTATAGCACAAGAGTTTTAAAAGCCAAACTAAATAGTTTACGTAAATTTGCAGGATAGCTGATAGAATATAATCAATCAGTAGTTACGGGGCTGACCGGTTTTGACAGCATAGATCTTTGTAAGTGTAAGCATGTAGTGCGTTGGATAATTAGCACTTTAATCTGAATATTCAAAACTTCAAATGGCAATACTCAGTATGCCATGGCTGCTTAGTCGATAGACTAGCACCCATTAGGGCCGTTGAACGGGTTGTTCTGTTACCAAGTTCTTCCGCCGACTCAAAAAGAAAATGGAATGCTGTTCCGTTATGAAGTATTCGGAACTTAAGATCATTCTTCTAAGGTTATGGTTGGTTTGTGTTGCCCCGGCCATTTCCCTACAATTAATGCAGCAATAAACATGTAGAAAGCTTACGGCGAATGTGTTTGGACCAGGGTTCGACTCCCTGCAGCTCCACCTAAGGGGATTCTTGCAAAAGAGTCCCTTTTTTCATGCAATTAGCTGTATTAATACCGAGGACTGTTATTTGGAATTGAAGCTATAAATCAAAAGGTTTATAGATTTCTCAAAGCTCTTGTAATTGTTTCATAAAATATACCACCTTTTCTAAACTCTTTAACTCCGTATTTTGCATAGACTCCACTTATAGAATTATTTCCCAAAAGCGGAGGTTTTTTTGAGTCATTTAACGTTGGGAGATACCCTAATCTTTTTATATTTTCTTCAATTTCATACTTACAATTCTCAATATCTTCATAGTATTTATGATATCTTAAAACATTGGGATTAGGGAAACCAATAAGTTCTTTTATTCCTAAAAAGATATTTCCATATTTTTTACGAACTAACCCCAGATACTTAGAATGTATTCCTAATTTTTTAGAAGATATTTTTTTTGTATTCCATTTCCCATCATTTATTCCTTTAAGATAAATAAGCATATTTTCTTCTAATTCATTCTCAGCTCTCTCTATTCTATCATCATATCCGTATTTTACCTTTAAAGTTTCAATAAAATTAAAATATTTTCCCCCTTTCCTCAGTTCTTTAATTCCTATAATATGGACCATATTAAAGTATGTATTGTCATTCCTTTTTTTAAATCTTTCAGAATCACCTAAAATCCTTTTAAACTTTTTCCAATTCTCTGTTAATTCATATTTAACATTTTCCTCAATTTGATAATAGCCTTTAGGTCTTAAAATATGGGGTGGTGGGTAACCAATTTTTTCCTTGATATAATAAAACACTCCTTTAAAATTTATAAATAAGTAATGATAAATAGCACGATATTTTTTTATCAAACTTACCTTGCCATTAATAGGTAAACTGCCATCATAAACTAACATTACAACTCTTTGAACTTCATTAAGAAATTCTATTTTTTTCTTTTCTTTTTTTATTTTATTTTCTAAATCAATGTCTAAATAGCCGTATTTTAATTTAAGTTCCTCTATAAATTTATAAAATTCTCCACCCTCTTTTAATGATTCTTCGCCCCAAAATCTATATACATTCCAAATAGTGTATTGCTTTCTAAACTTAATTCTACATTCATATTTAGATGGTATTCGTTTTTCTTTTTTAAAAACATTTTCTAATTCCTCTCTTACAAAATCAATATTTTTCCAATAATTTTCTGTTTTAAAACTTTTAAATTTTGCAGATGGGATTCCAATTAATTCTTTAACTCCCATTTGAATACTCCCATAATTATTCATTACATATTCATAGTACTTTCTGTACTTTTCTTTGAAACCACTTTTATCTATTCTAACAGACACCTTTAACCTTCCTTCATTAATTTCAATTAAATATGATTTAAGTTGCTTTAAGAACTCATCTGATGTAAGGATGTATTTTTTATAATAATATTTATAATCAGGCGATTTTAGTTTGCCGAATATATCTTCACAGCTTGTAAAAATTGATTCTTTAGGATTGTGTTTATCTACTTCAATTGGTTTGTAATTATACCCTTTTGATGTATATAATTCTTCCTTTTTTATAGATTTGTTAGAATAGTATTCTCTGCCACTTATTCCTAAAATTTCTATTAATGTTTCATTTTTTGGGATATAGAAATCTGGGACATATCTATTTATTTTGAAAGCCTCATATTCATATTCTATCTTGTTAAAATGTAAAATTGAAAAGAAAATAAACTCAAAAGATGATTTTAAAAATACTCCGTTATGATCAGTGTAGTAGTTCTCATAGTTTAACCCTAATTCTTTTGTAATTTCTATATGCTTCGAAACTCCTCCATTATTACTTATATATGAATATACTTTTTTTAATAGGGGTTCTTCAGATTGAATCATATCTGTATACCCTAATAAAAACCCTAAGTCATCATAACTCTTTTTAATTATTTTTTTACAAACATCATCTGTTAATTTTAATTGAGAACCACTTCCTCTTTCGAACTCTCCAAATAATTGAAATCGGATTTGATAAATTGCCTTGTGGTAATATTCACTTTTAATATTATTAGGCTTGGGATAGTAATACCTTATATATTCTAAGTCGTCCCGTTTAGCAATTCTAATTGGTAATTTATTTTTAATATTAGATTCCCTATCAAATACAAAATAGTAATCTTCCTCTTTATTATATTGAAATACAAATCTGTTATCGATTTCATCGAAGGTGAATATTTCCATCAAAGGGAAGTTAAATAAAATTTCTGAAATCTATTTTTAAAGGGTAGATATAAATTTTATTAGCTTTACTTATTTGCTTAATGAAAATATCAGTTAAAAATCATCAGGATCAAATATATATATTTATATATATAAAGAGTTCTTTTACCTTTTTATTAAGAGTAGGCTCGGTGAGGATTTAAAATTACTCTGTTAACCATAAAAAAAATGTTGGTAATGATTCCATAAGATTTGTTCAGTAAATAGTTTTTAACTTATTTGTATTTTAAACCAAAAATGATTTTTTTGATTTTGTTTAAATATTAAATTGGTACTTTTAAAATAAAGTTGCTAATTATTTCGTTGTAAATAGAAATTTGCCCATTTTTCCCAATTCCCAATTCATGAAAAAGAAAAAAGTACTGATCAGCATTTTTCTGCTTTTATCAACAATATTGGTTGCTCAATCCAATAAAAATACCTCTCCACTAAATTCTTGCGGCGCAGATAATCTTATTCAAATTTTAAGAAAAAATCCGGTCTTTACGGCGAACGAAGAAAAACTGAATGCACAAATTCGCTTGTATAATTCATCCATGCAATCTGCAAGAACCAGTAAGGGTAGTCCTGCAAAAGTTAAAAGAACAGGCAAAGATAAAATCACATCCGTTTCTCCTATCACGGGAATTATTTCTATCCCTGTGGTTGTCCATATTATTAATTCAAATCCTGAGTCTGTAACCAACCAAATGGTAATCGATGGCATCAAAGAGTTAAATGATGCTTTTGCACACTTAGGTACTTATTCTGTAGACATGCTAGGAGTCAATACAGGGATTCAATTTTGTTTAGCAAATACTGCACCCGACGGATCTTTAACCAATGGGATTGATCGAGTCAATTCCTACTACGAAAATGTAGATGTTGATTTGGAATCGGGGGCATTGGCAAATTTGACTCAATGGGATCCTAAGTTTTATGCAAACATTTGGTTGGTCTCTTCGATTAAAGGAGAAATACCACCTACAGTTTTTGCATGTGGAAGTTGGCAAAGAGTGGGTTTTGGTGGTTAGGCTTCGGCTGGTGGTGGATTAGTGGTTAGTAGTTTAAACGGCCCCTTAGTAGCTCATGAAATGGGACACTACTTATCTTTATTACATACTTTTCAAGGACAGAATTGTGCTAATGCAGATTGTACCCTTGATGGCGATTTAGTATGTGACACTCCACCTGATAGAAGTACCAAGGCTTCTCCCTGTAATAGTCCAGAAAACTCTTGTAATACCGATACTGTTTCTGGACCTTTTACTAAAGATATGCCTGATAATATTTCCAATTTCATGGATTATGGTAGTCCTTGTCCAACGGTTTTTACACAAGGCCAATCAGACAGGATGCATGCATTTCTTTCTGTATTCAGTGGCGGAACTTTATTAAATAGTGATCGATGTAATACGCCCTGCAGCGGAGCTATAATGGCAAAGTTTAATTGGTATTCAAATTCACATCCTGTAGTGGGGGACATAGTAAATTTCAACAATACCTCCACGGGTGCATCTGGCTATGAGTGGTATGTAAATGGAGTGTTGACTGCTACAACGCAGGCGTTTAGTTATCAAGTTACTACTGCTGCAACCTATGTAATTAAATTGCTCGCTTTTAATGCCTCGCGCACATGTGTTTCTTCTTATACAGGCAATGTGATGGCTGATTGTGGAGTGTTAGCAAGGTTTTCACCTGATAAAAGAATGATCGCTTCTGCTAGTGTTATTTATAAAGATCCAGTGCTTTTTCAAAATACTTCTTATGGGGCAACCAATTACCAATGGTTTGTATCCGATAATACGGGAGCTAATTTTTCAAACGCGGGTGCAACAAAAGATCTATTATATAATTTTCTGCTGCCAGGAATTTATAAAATAAAACTTACTGCTTCCAAAGGTGCTTGTGTCTCTAATTCTGGTACTTATACCTTAACCGTACTTGATCCAAAACAAGATGGTTCTATTTCTATCTTTGAAGTAAGATGTTATACCAACGACAGTATTCGTGTTGTTTTTGGAATTAATAACAACGGTTACGATACCATTCATGCAGGGGCAGTCGTTGGTTTTTACGATAAATTTCCGGGACTTCCCAATCCGCAAAAATTGAACAATAGCTTTGTATTACCTACAGATATTTTAGGGAAATGTTCTGCATCTTTTACACATATCATTGGCGTAAGTAAACCCAAACAAGATTCGTTGACATTGGTATTTGATGAAAATAATTTGTTGGACGAATTGAGCGAAACTAATAATACTGCTTTTATACAAAAATTTCAATTTAAAATAATTGCCACTCCTATTGACACTACGGTATATACCAATTCAACCCTTTCATTATTAGTACAAAAAAAATCCGATGATCCAATTTCCTCTGTTATGTGGAGCCCTATCACTGGCCTTTCTTGTACTACTTGTGTTAATCCAATATTGAGTGTTACAGATACTGTTTTAATGAAAGCGATAGCAAAAAATAGTTTTAATTGCACTGATTCAGCAACTGCATATATTAAAGTTTTTCCGATCGACATCAGCTTGGATAGTTCGGGTATAGATTGTTTTAAAAATGACAGTTTGTTAGTTAATGTAAAAGTTTGTTTAAAGAATGGTTATACAAAGTTGAAGAATAGGGTTGAGATAGAATATTTCGACAACGATATTACACTGGGAGCTGCTAATAAATTAGGATCCGTTTTTCTTGACCCATCTACTGCATTTATCAATGGGTGTGTGGTTGCTCCAGCTGTTATAAAAATGACTCAAACGCCCAATGTGTCTATTTTTATCAATCGACCTCTTATTCCATTTGAAATGCAAACAGCTAACAATGCGTTACACAAAAAATACATCCCTTTTAAATTAATTGCTCAGCCAGCTGATTATGACGCTTTTCGTGGAGAAGGATTTCCTGTCAATATTATTAACCAAGGAGATACTTATAAAAATCTTCTTTGGACACCCAGTGAAGCATTGAGTTGTAACAACTGTCTATCTCCCATAGTTACTACCAATGTTAATCGAGAATATAAAGTTACTGGGTCTAATCAATATTTTTGTACTGACTCTACTTTTGTTCGTGTCAAAACGTATTATCGATCTCATCTAGCATTGCCCAATGTGTTTAGTCCAAATAGGGATGGTGTTAATGATTATTTTTATGTGATTGCTGGAAAAGATGTTGTTACTGTTAACCAGTTTCAAATTTTTAATCGTTGGGGAGAAAGGGTTTTTAATAGTAAGAACACCAAACCAAATGAATATTTGGGTGGATGGGATGGTTTCTACAAAGGTAGAATCGCCGATAACGGAACGTATGTTTACTATATTATTATCACCTTGCTTAATGGAACTACCGAGGAAGTAAAAGGTAATATAACTTTATTTAGATAATCAAAATGTTGAAACGCATTACCATACTCTTGTTGCTGATTATTAATTGTATTTGTGCTCGTGCGCAAGATGCTAATTTTTCGCAATTTTTTTCTTCTCCATTAACGCTCAATCCTGCTAACACTGGAAATTTTAATGGTTCATTGAGGCTAGCAGGAAATTTCAGAAATCAGTGGGCTTCTTTTAATAATGCATTTTCAACGACTACTTTTTCTGTAGATGCACCAATTTTATTAACCAAAATGGCTCCATACAATCGGCTAAGTATTGGATTGAATGCATTGACAGATCAAAGCGGTAATGGACTTTTAAAACAAAATTATTTAGCTGGTTCTTTTGCTTTTAAAAAAGGTTTTGATGCAGATGCTAGACATTCTTTATCGCTAGGTTTTCAAGCAGCTTATGGCAGTGCTAATTTCAATAGTAGTTTGGCGAAATTTGAAGACCAACTTACACCGGGTGGTTTTTTATTGAGCACCTCTGAGCCATTACAAATTTCAAACACGTACAAGAAAATAGTAGATTTAAATTCGGGACTTATTTATAATGCCTCTAATGAGAAAGGGAGAAGTTTTTATATTGGTGCAGCAGTCAATCATATACTAGAACCAGTGACCACTAATTTAAATTCAGATTATTACACCAAGCGGAGATATACGGTGCATGGTGGCGGGTATTTTCCGGCGGGCGAGAATACAACTGTTCATGCTAGTTTTCAATTTCAGCAACAAGGATATTATAGAGAAATAATTTTAGGAGGAGCTGCGAGTTATTTTATTAATGGAAAATCAACTAGTTACTACGAATTATATTTGGGTGCATGGCTAAGATATAATGATGCAATTATACCCTATGTTGGAGTTGAATACAATTTATTACGTTTCGGATTTTCATATGATTTAAACTATTCATCCGATAAAACTGCAGGTACTTATTATCGAACTGCAGAATTTTCAATCATCAAGGTGTTTAATAGCAATAAGGAAAACGTAATTAATTGCCCGAAGTTTTAATGTTGCACCGTAAATAAATCGATCATCAATTTTTGCGATTTAGGAAGTCAAAAAAATCAGTAAGGTTTCGATTTTGTTCAATCTCACTATTTATGGAAGGTTTTTGAATTTATCTTGAAACTCAATAAGGAAAAGTATTTTGCCACAATTTTTATAGTTCAATAAGTGAATATAAAATATTGCATTTGTGTCTATATTAAGCTATTGTAATGCTTGTATACTTAGCATATTGCCAGTATTTTTTTATATAACTTTGATTTATTCAGTTTAGGAATAAAAAATTTCTAAAGAAATTTAAATCAAAATAAAAGCAAGAAAAATATGAAATTTTTCATCTCCACTATAATAAGTTTATTAAGCATTCAATTTTCTTTTTCTCAAATAGATCTTTTGCATATCAATCAGATACAAGTGATTGGTTCGCATAACAGTTATAAAAAAGCGATAGATCCTTTATTGTTTAAGATGCTGAGTAAAAGGGATTCTGTATCCATGAGTAAAATTGAATATAGTCATGTATCGCTGACAGAGCAATTAAATCTTGGATTGTGCAATTTGGAAATAGATGTTTATTCAGACACTGCTGGCGGTCGGTATGCACATCCGAGAGGATTGGATTTGGTGCCAGGACAACCTGCTTATGATATCGAAGGAGTAATGAAGCAACCTGGCTTTAAGGTTTTTCATATTCCAGAAATTGATTTTCGAAGTAATTCATTAACATTTAGGCAATGCTTGGAAGAATTGAAACTATGGTCTGCTAAACATAAAAATCATTATCCTGTTTTTATTACCATGAATGCAAAAGACGACGACATAAAAAGAACAGACTTTACGTCGCCAGAAAAATTTACAGCTGAAATCTTTGACGCCTTGGATAAAGAAATCATTACTTATCTAGGCAAAGAAAATTTAATAATTCCTGATCAAGTGAGGGGTAAATACAATAGCTTAGAGAGCGCTGTTACTGATGGTAACTGGCCTTCATTAAAAGAGGCGAGGGGTAAATTTATTTTTATCCTGGATGAAACGGGCAATAAAATAAAAACCTATGTACAAAACCATCCTTCACTAAAAGGGAGGGTTCTTTTTGCAAATGCTGAGCCAGGAACACCTGAAGCAGCCATACTGATAAGAAATCGTCCAAAAGACAGTACGATTAGTACAATGGTAAAAAAAGGGTATTTGGTGCGAACTCGAGCAGACGCGGATACAAAGATGGCGAGACTAAATGACCGTTCCGATTTTGAAGCTGCTTGTAAATCAGGTGCGCAAATCATCACTACAGATTATTATTACAAAAGCACTCATTTTAAATCTGATTACAGTATCAGTTTTGATGGGGCAACTTATTTTCGTATCAATCCGATATTTAAAAAATAATTTGCCATTTAGTTTTGATTTTTTAGACTCTCATTCGGTATTTGAGTAAGTTACACTTTTTCATATCGGCTTTTTTATCGTTCGTGTACAAGAATTATAGAAATTAATTTCAGCGTAATGTTATCTTACAACCAAATTCAGGCTCTGTACTGTTCCATCAACCTCACAATGTGAGGTTTTTTTATGTTAATTTTTAAATAAAATCGATAACTTACGATTGTTAAAAATCTTTACAAATCGAGAAAATAAGCACAGCTCTATTTTAAATATTGCTTTTATGAAAAACGTTTTTACTGCATTCTTTTTTTTAATACTTTGTACTTTTAGCGCTTGTAAATCACTCGAAGAATGGACTAATTATGGAGGCAATAAGGCGAATAATCATTATTCCAACTTAGCGCTGATTGATACCAATAATGTGTTGAGTTTAAAAAAGGTTTGGGAATACCATACTAAGGATGGAGATGAAAAGTCTCAAATTCAAACCAACCCTTTGGTGATTGATGGTGTATTGTATGGGGTTTCTCCCAAACTTAAATTATTTGCTTTAGATGCCGGTTCAGGAAAAGAGCGATGGGTGTTTAATCCAAATGACATGAATACAATTGATGGAAAGCCTTCGAGACCTTTTTCTATTAATGTTTGTCGTGGTTTAGCGTATTATAAAAACGGCAAAGAAGATCAACGAATTTTTTATTCTGCGAGCGGATATCTTTATTGTGTAAACTCGTTAACTGGTCAACCGATTTATTCATTTGGATCTGAGGGCAGAATAGATTTACATCAAGATTTAGGTGTGGAAGCAAGTGATTTATATGTCGTATCCTCTACCCCTGGAATCATTTATAAAGACTTACTTATTATTGGGTCTAGTGTTTCAGAATCTTCTCCAGCAGCACCAGGTCATATTCGTGCTTATGATGTTCACACTGGAAAAATGCGTTGGATCTTTCATACGATTCCTAATCCAGGGGAAGAAGGTTATGAGAGTTGGGAAAATAAAGAAGCCTACCTACATATCGGTGGTGCCAATTCTTGGTCAGGATTTAGTTTGGATGAAGCAAAGGGAATTGTATTTGCTCCGACTGGTTCTGCTGCTTATGATTTTTATGGAGGCAAAAGATTGGGAGATAATTTATATGCAAATTCAGTGTTGGCATTAGATGCTTCAACGGGAAAAAGAATCTGGCATTTTCAAACAGTGCATCATGATATTTGGGATAGAGATTTACCTACTGCACCTGTATTGGTCAACATCACAAAAGATGGAAAAAATATTGAAGCGGTTGTGAGTGTTAGTAAGAGTGGATTTATTTTTCTATTTGATCGAGTAACGGGTAAACCTATTTATCCAATCAATGAAACGGCTGTTCCTGCAGTGAGTGAATTGGTTGGAGAAAAGCCATCTCTGACTCAACCTATTCCCTCTTTTTATAAACCATTTGCTCGTCAAATATTATTAGAAAAAGATTTGAATCATATTGTACCTGATTCTTCTTATCAAGATATTAAAAATAGGTTAGCTACTTATAAAACGGGGAATATGTTTCATCCGCCTTCCAAGGCTGGAACGATAATTTTTCCTGGATTTGATGGAGGTGCTGAATGGGGCGGACCCGCATTTGATCCTACTTCAGGAATCCTTTATGTGAATGCCAATGAGATGCCTTGGGTATTAACGATGGTGGATGTGAAAGAAAAGCCGGTAAAGTTAGAGACGAACTTTCAAGCTGGAGAAAGATTATACAAATCTAGTTGTATGCCCTGTCATGGTCCTGATCAAAAGGGAGCTGGAAATTATCCAGCACTCATTGATATCAATAAAAAATATAATGAAGAACAATTCACTGCATTGTTAACTGGTGGAAGAAGAATGATGCCTGCATTTTCACAATTGTCAGCGACTGAGAAAAAAGCGATCGCAAGTTTTATTTTAAAAAATGAAACAATACAAAAAGAAAAATTTGTTGCACCGGTTCGTCCAGTTAATGAATGGGATAAACTGCCTTATGCTGCGACAGGGTATAATAAATTTTTGACTAAAGAAGGTTATCCAGCGGTGGCGCCACCATGGGGGACTTTAAATGCGATTAATTTAAATACGGGCGAACTGGTTTGGAAAGAAACTTTGGGTGATGTTCCTGAATTTAAGGCAAAGGGAATTCATACGGGTACTGAAAATTATGGAGGTCCAGTTGTTACTGCAGGAGGATTGCTTTTTATTGCAGCTACTAAAGATGCTAAATTTCGCGCCTTTAATAAAAGAACGGGAAAGTTATTATTAGAACTTGATTTGCCAGCAGCAGGTTTTGCAACGCCCGCAGTGTATGAAAAAAATGGAAAGCAATATGTGGTGATTGCCTGTGGCGGCGGAAAATTAAAAGCAATTTCGGGAGATTCTTATGTAGCATTTGCATTAGAAAATTAAGTGAATAAATTAAAACTATTTCTTTTATAATTGGAAGCTGATGAATTATAAAAGGGTATTCCTATTTATTAGTTAGCCATATGGTTTTCTAATTCAAAAAGAATTTAAAATATTTATAAAGAGATAAATTCTACAAGTTATTTAAATTTTAATTTTTGTAATTCGATTAGATATATTGAGTAAATGACTATTTTTAAATTATAAATCGAGATCTTAAAATACATTATAATCATATTTAATACAAAAATGCTCAAAATTAAAAATTTCTATATTTTACTGATTATTTTAATAACGTTAATAAAATCCAACAGTACATTTGGACAAAAAGTTTTTACTTTAAGAGATGCCATTGCTGAGGGGATTAAAAATTACGGTATTATCAAAGCAAAAATAAAATACGCTGAAGCCTCTAAAATTGCTGTAAAGCAGGCAAAGAGAGAAAACCTTCCTAACTTTAATTTAAGTGCACAACAAGATTTTGGCACAGTGAATGGACAATTTGGTCCATTGTTTGGGTTTGGTGGATTAGGTCTTGCATCTTCTGGTCCTGCGTTTGATAAGCAATACAGTAATGCAGCATTCGGGGCAGCCTATTTAGCCAATATTAATTGGGAATTTTTTGCTTTTGGAAAGGCTAGAGGAAAGGTAAAAGTAGCTGAAGCAATAGCTGAAAAAGATTATAAAGATCTTGACCAAGAATTATTTCAGCACAAAATTAAAATTGCTGCAGCCTATTTAAACTTGGTTGCTGCCCAGCAATTGAAACTTTCATTTGAAAAAAATCTCAATAGAGCAGATACATTTCGACGAATTGTTAATGCAAAAGTTTTAAGTGGTATTATACCAGGGGTGGATTCTTCTCAAGCAAATGCAGAATATTCCTCTGCAAAAATAGTTTTGACTAAATCAATTGATCAGGAAGCAGTTTTCTCAAATCAATTGTTTCAGTTATTAGGAATTG
>Ga0114973_10002051_pt1 | contig 14801 bp, 8 predicted proteins | sample M_140807_MF_Meta_FD_87025 | JGI IMG/M metagenome (GOLD analysis project Ga0114973, IMG submission 87025) | Freshwater microbial communities from Lake Montjoie, Canada to study carbon cycling - M_140807_MF_MetaG | ecosystem: Environmental > Aquatic > Freshwater > Lake | place: Lake Montjoie... | reverse complement strand
TGTTCTCCGCCGGTTTCCGGCTGTTTCCCGGGGCAGTCGGCCTCGCTGCCGCCAAGGCTGCCCTTGAGTGAGAGCAGGTGGGCAGGTAGGTTGATTGGGTCGGTTGGACCGATGACTTGGGCAGCCTCGCGATCGTACAGACCTGCAGTTGCTCTTCGCTCTTCCCACAACCGCTGGACGGCTGCCAGTTTCAGTCACTTTCGCGTTGACCCCGAAAGTTCACACGGGTCATCTGTTTTGCAGGAGATGGTTTTGATGGCAAAGAAGCTCTACGTTGGCAACCTCCCTTGGAGCGTCACCAACGATTCGCTCGAGCAGTTGTTTTCCGGCTTTGGTTCGGTGACCAGCGCCCAGGTCGTGCAGGATCGTGAGACCGGTCGGAGCCGCGGCTTCGGCTTCGTCGAGATCCAGGAGGACGAGGCAGCGCAGCGTGCGATCGACGAGATGCACGACAAAGAGGTCGACGGCCGGCGTCTGACGGTGAACGAGGCCAAGCCGCGCGAGGGTGGCGGCGGTGGTCGTGGCGGCTACGGTGGCGGCGGCGGCGGCGGTGGCCGTGGCGGCTACGGTGGCGGCGGCGGTGGTGGTTACGGCGGTGGTGGCGGCGGACGTCGCTACTAAGCCGAATCGCCCGACGACGATGCCTCGAGAGGCGCGTCGATGATCGATTCAGGACCGGAGAGCGTCGCCATGGCGCTCTCCGGTTTTTTTGTTTCCATCACCAACAGTTCCATGATCCACAGTTCCATCACCCACAGACGGAGTGCAGCCATGCTGATGCAGTGTCGATCGGGGCGTCGTGTGGTGCTCGGCCGGTTTCTGCGGAGCATCGTGCTGGCGGTCGCCGTGTCGGCGCCAGGCATCGTGGCGGCGGTGGAGGTCGGCGGGCCGGCCCCGGTTTTCGAGGCGCTCGACGACACCGGCGCGGTCTGGAAGTCGACGGATCACGTCGGCAAGGGGATCCTCGTCGTCTACTTCTATCCGGCCGACATGACCGGCGGCTGCACGAAGCAGGCCTGCGGCTTCCGCGACGACATGAAGCCGCTCGCCGACAAGTCGGTGACGGTCGTCGGCGTCAGCGGTGACTCCGTCCGCAACCACCAGCTCTTCAAGAAGGAGTACGGCCTGCCGTTCGCGCTCCTCGCCGACACGGAGGGGAAGGTGGCTGAGGCGTTCGGGGTGCCGCTGACGCGGGGCGAGAAGGTCGTCACCAAGGAGGTCGGCGGCAAGGCGGAGGACTTCGTGCGGAACGTCACCACCAAGCGCTGGACCTTCGTGATCGACGCGAAGGGAACGGTGATCTCGAAAAACACCGAGGTCGCGGCGGCCGACGACAGCAAGGCGATCCTGTCGCTGGTCGGTGGCGGCGCGAAGTAGGCTGAGACGCTACCGCTGGTAGGCCGGCAGGTAGTGCATGTAGACCTCGAGCGTGATCGCCCCCATGGCGGTCGAGTAGGACTTGGCCGGGCCGTTGAGCCGCTCTTCGCCCCAGCCGGGCCAGCTGCCGTCGGCCGACTGGGTTTCCAAAAGCTGCGCCCTCACCCGCGGGTGCCACGCGGCCCACGCCTCCTCGCCCGCCTGGAAGTGGGCCTGCATCGCGTAGTAGTTCATGTAATGGAAGTACTGATCCATCTGGGGCACGTACTTCTTCCCCTGGAGCGATGAGAGGGCCTTGGCGACCGCCGGGTCATCGAACCGACCGAGGAGCTGCAGACACAGCGCCCCCGCGGCCGACTGGGCATTCTTCACGCCCGCTCCCGGCTGGTAGCCGAACCCGCCTTCCGGCCGCGAGCACTTCTTCACGTAGGCGATCGCCTCCTCCAGTGTCTTCTCGGGAACCGGGAGGCGGGCATTCTGGGCGGCCCGGAGTGCGACCACCTGCATCACTGTGACGCTCAGGTCGGCATCGCGCGGCTGGGGCTGGTACCGCCAGCCGCCCTCCTTGTTCTGGGCGGCCACGATCAAAGCGACCGCATCCCGGCAGGTCTGCCGCATCTCCGGATCGGTCACCCAGCCCGAGGCCTCGATCAGGGCCAGCGAGGCGAGGGCGTGCTCGTACATCGGCCCGTGCGAGTTGCCGCCCGCATGGCAGAGCAGGCCGCTTTTCTGCCGCGACGCCCGCAGCCCGTCGATGGCCAGGCCGACGGTCTGCGCATACGGGCCCCGGCCTGGGACGTGGCCGCGGCCCATGAAGGCGAGCGTGCACAGGGCGCTGATGCCGGTGTTTGGCTTCGCCGACAGCCCCTGCGGCCACGAGCCGTCGGGCCGCTGCTTGGCGGCGAGATACTCGAGCGCCCGATCCACGGCCGCCTCGACCCGTGCGAGGTCACGGCCGTCGGCATCGGGCGGCTCGGCCGGCGCCGGACGGAGGGCGGCCCCAAGCACGACGACGGCGACACATGCCCGGACGAAGCATGTCTTGATGCAGCTGGCCCTGACGAAGCTGGCCCTGATGAAGCTGGCCCTGATGAAGCTGGCCTTGATGAAGCTGGCCCTGACGGCACGGCGACGCAGGGCTGACGAAAGGAGCGGGAACGTGTGCATGGTCGATGGGTGCCGAGTGAGGCGTCTGTGCCGGGTGTGTCGGAAGCGGATGTGTCGGGGGCAGGAACGGGGTCAGCTCGATCCGGAAAGCCGGCGGATGCCGACGTCGACGCAGAACAGGCCGACGAGCAGCAGGAGCACGGGCCAGGTGTCCCAGAGATCGTCCTCGAACGTCTCGCGGGTCTCCACCGACTTCGCGGCGAGCCGCTGGGGCAGGGAGTCGAAGTCGCCGATCTCGACGACGGCGCCCCCGGAGAGGTCGGCGATCGCCTCGAGCGACTCGCGGTCCACGCCGGGCTGCGCTCTCTCGCGGGACGGCTCCGCCACGACCAGCTCGCCCGACACGCCCCGGTGCGCGGCGACGTCGACGACGTGCCGCCCTGTGGATTCGGGGATGAACATGCCGGCATACAATCCCGGCCGGCCGCCCGGGTGCAGAGTCACGCTCGCTCCCGACGGCCCCGTCACCGTCGCGATCTGTGAGGCGGCCACCACGGGCTGCCGCTGCCCGTCGACGAGATTCAGCTCCACGAGCACCTGCGACCCGGGCTCGCACCGCGCCGGCGACACAGCCAGCCAGGTCGCGTCGGCCGGGCGATCGGGACGGCGGGCGACGCTCCGCAACGCCTGACCCCAGAACCGCCAGAACAGCTGGTCGCCGAGATTGCGCCGCCAGCGGAAGGTCTCGTCGGTGCCGATCCAGAGGACGCGGCCGTTGCCCGCGGGCGCCTCGACCACGAGGGGACGCGATTCGCGGATGCCGGGCGCCTGCACCTCAGCGAGCACCGTTGCGGCGGGCGTCGGGATCGTGGCGGCGGCGGCGAGGAAGAACGGCGGCATGTCGCTCCACCGCCGCCGATTCCTCGTGGCGTCGCCGCTGATCGCGAATGCGGGATGCAGCGCGCCGCGGGCCGTGACGAGCATCTGCAGCGGCTTGAAATCGGTCGCCGTGAGCACCGCGGCACCGTCGCCCGCCGCGGCGTCGATCGCCACCGGAAACAGGCCCGCGAGCGGCGCGCCGACGTAGTCCCGCGGGAGATGGTCGCCGCCGGGCTGCAGCACGAGACCGACCCCCCGGCTCGTCACCGCCTCGACCAGGCCTCGCTGTCGTTCGGCGTCGAGCACGGTCGCGGGCACGTCGCCCAGCACGATCAGGTCGTAACCGGCCCACTCGTCGGCCGCTCCGGGGAGGCCAGGGCCTGCGGCCGCGGCGGCGTCGGTTGCGGACGTCAGGATCACCGTCGGCTCGAAGGCCTTGTCGCGGCGGATCGCGTGGTCGAGGAAGCGGAGATCCCAGCGCGGGGCGTGGTCGACGACGAGCGTCTTCAGGGTGCGCTCCGTGACGTCGATGGTCGTCTCGGCGACGTTGTTCTCGTGGACGCCCTCCTCGGCGTCGGCGGGCACGGCCACCTGCATCACGTGCGGACCGGGCCGGGCGGCCTGCCACGAGAAGACCACCTGCTGACGGCCGTCGCGCAGCGTCACGGACTGGGACTCGACCACGCTCGCCGCCGCGTCACGGAGTTCGACGGTTCCTTTACGGCCTGCGAAGCCCGACGCCTGCAGGGTGGCGGTGAGCGTGATGGTGTCGTCGATCGCCGCCTCGGGAGCCGCCAGCAGGTCGGTGACCGCGATGTCGGCGGGCGTATCGGGAGATCCCATGGGCACGGCGATGACCGGGGCCCGCGGCGTCCCCCCGGCCGCCTCGGTCGCGCGGCGGATCGCCTCGAGCGGGTCGAGCCCGGTGGTCGAGCGGCCATCGGAGAGGAGCACGACCGCCGCCAGGCCGCGGTCGGCCGCGTCGTCCATCGCCATCTCGATGGCCGCGCCGATCGCGGTGTCGTACGTCTCGGGCCTGGCCGCCTCCGGGGCTGCGGCGTCGCCCCGCCGGCCGCCGATGGGCAGCGGTCGATCGGCGGCGGCCCTGTCGGGCTGGCGCCACGGCCGTCGCGCCACGCCGTACCAGCGCACGTCGAAGCGGTCCTCCAGCTGCCGCAGTGTGGTCTCCTCGTGCGCCTCGAGCAGCGTTGCTGCGAGCTCGCGGCGCGAAAGCCGGGCGAGCCGCTCGCCGACCGCAGTAGCTGCGTCATCCGTTGCGTTCAACGCGAGCCCCGTGGCCGCCGCGGCCGGCGCAATCATCGCCGCCGGCAGGCGGCCCACCGGAAGCGCCATGCTGTCGGACTCGTCCACGAGGAACGCCACCACCGGCCGCTGCCGCACCTGCTCCTCCAGCCGCAGCGACGGCCCGGCCAGCACGAGGACGAGCAGCGCGAGCACGGCCGTGCGGCAGCAGGTCAGGATCAGCCGCTGCCGGGGCGACAGCCAGGGCATCCGCTCGCGGTGCCGCCGGGCGATCCACCATGCGGCGACGGGCAGGAGCAGCAGCCCCGCGACGAGCACGGTCGGCCGCGCCCAGCGGAAGTCGGCGCGGTCGACACGCGAGGCCATCTCGTGGCCCACGCCCGCGATCCGCAGCAGCCATGCCGCCAGGGACGACGTCATTGCGGGATGTCCCTGCCGAGCTGCCGGAAGTAGCTGTCGATGACGCCCTGGTAGGCCTCCGGGCCGCGCTGCCGCATGCCGTCGAGCAGCGGATCGCGGATGTGGGGAGGGAGCTTGTAGAGGGCCGCCCGCTGCTGCGCGTCGAGGCCGCGGATGGCATCCGCGGGGGCGATCGCAGTGCTTCCGGACATCGCCCCGCCCTCGCTCACGCCCTGGTCGTCGTCGGCGTCGGCTGTCGCCTCGGCCGGCCCGTTGGGGGCCGCGGTGCCGCGGCTGCGGCCTGCCCGGGCCGCGGCACGCGCAGCCGCCTCGGCCTCGGCCGCCGCCTTGGCCTGCAGCCGCCGCGCCCGCTCCGCCATGGCCAACGCCTGCCGCACCTCGTCGCCGGCGAGCAGTTCCCCGAGGCTGTTGGGGCGATCAGAAGCGTCTGGGGCGTCGGCCGGCGCGTCGGATGCCGGCGCGTCGGATGCCGGTGCGGGGGATCCGGCTTCGGGGCGGGCGGTCAGCCGCGCCGCCAGGTCAGCCGCTGCCACCGCTGCCTCGCTCGCGGCGGCTGCTGCCGCCTCGGCGGCGCTGCGCTGTGGCATTTCTGCGGCCTGCGGGGCGGCCTGCGGGGCGGCCCCATCGGCCACGTCGGCCGTCTTCGATGCGGCGGCATTCGCGGGTGCATTCTTGGCCGTGGCATCGCTGGACGGTTGATCCCGCGGAGCGTTGCTTTCGGTCGCGGCATCGGGTGGCGCAGTTGTCGGGCGGTCCGCCGGTGGCTGGAACCGGCTGCCGAGGATCTGCTCGACATCGCGGATCTCCTGCCGGGCCTGCTCGGAGGCGGGCTGCCGTCGCGGCTGGTCGGCGAGCTGTTCCGCACGGCGGGCCAGATCTTCGGCCAATGCGTCGATCTGCACCGCAGCCCCCTGCGCCTGGAGCCTCCGCTCGACCTGCTCCAGCGACTCGGCGAGCGTTGCCGCCGCCTTCGTGACGGCCGACTGCAGCGGTGCCTCGGCCACGTGTTTCGCCTTCGCCGCCTCGGCCCGCTGCTTGGGTGTCAGCGGCTGTGGCAGCGGATCTGCGGCCGACCCGTCGGCCTGCGGCTCGTCGGCAGCGGTCGCGGGTTCCTGTGGCTTCCGGGGGCTTGCATCGGGCGGACTGCCGGCGAGCTGTCGCTCCAGCGCCCGCGCCGCGGCGGCGAGTTCGGCGAGCTTCTCTTTCTCGGGCTCTGGAACGAGCGAGCCGCGGGCTGCCTGCTCGGCGGCCTTCTCGACCGACGTGGCGAGCTGATCGGCGAGCCGTCGCTCCCGCTCGGTTCGCGTCGCCAGCTCCTCGACGAGCCGTCGCGTGGGGGGCTCGCCAGCCTCGACCGCCTCGCGGACCTCCTGCCGTTTGGCATCGGTTGCATCGGCCTTCTGCGCAGCCTCGCGGGCCAGTTGCGTCGCCGCGCGTTTGGCCTGCGCGAGTGCCGGCACCTCGGTCCTGGCGATGTCGTTCTCCGGGGGCGGCTGCACCGTGACACGAAACGTGTTCGTCTCCGCGACCTGTCCCTTCGTGTCGGTGATTCGCAGCTTCCAGAGCGTGGACGTGCCGGCCGCGAGGCCGAGCACGTCGGCGGAGAGCACGGTGGCGATGGCCAGCTGCGTCCGCGGCGGCCGGTCCGTCGCGGAGGCTCCCGGGAGCGTCTGGCGCACCTCGAGCCGCGCGGGATCGGGCCCGGCGAGCACGCAGATCTCGTCGATGCCCCAGTCGTCGAAAACGCTACCGGTGATCGGCAGGTCGACTGCCGCCTTGAGCACCATCGCCTCCGGGATCGCATCGACGACGATGGACGGGGCACGGTCGATCGTCGGGGCGATCTCCAGCGGCTGTGCGGGCAGATTGGCGTGGCCATGACGGCTGCGGAACGTGGCCGCCACCCAGATCGGCTTCGCGACCGGCACTGCGGCCGTCCAGAGGCCGGCGTCGGGCTGGCCCGTGGCCAGCCCGGGCTCAGCGGCGTCCGCGGGCAGAAGCGGGATCTCGCCCATGGGTGTGTCGACCGGTCGAGAGACGACCTCCTCCGACCGCTCCACCCAGCCGGGCCGGTCGACGAGCATCCGGCCGCGGTCGACGGCGAACGTCGCGCCGGTGACGGGCTGGCCCGCGAGATGGCCGAGCGACTTCAGCGGCACCGTGAGCCGCGCCCACTCGCCGGGCGTCGGCAGCGGGCCCGCCTCGATGCGGGACGTGTTCGCCGGCGGCTTCGACGGCGCCGCGTCGCCCCAGAGCAGCTCGGTGCGGCCCTGCCCATGCTCGAGCACGACCGTGAGCCGCGCCGGCGGATCGCCGGGATCGCCCCTGCCCATGAGCGAGAAGCCCCGCGTGTCCGGCCGCTCGCGGGGCAGCACGAGCGGCTCGAGCCGTGTCCGCAGCGCGGCGGGGCGATCGCCCGCGGCGACGAAGCTGCGGAGGCCACCGGCCGCCTGCGCCGTCGTCCACCGCCACGGCGCGTCCGTGACCGCGTCCCGGGGCAGGTCGTCCTCGAACCAGACGCGGTCGTCGTGCCGCTCCACGACCTCGCGGGACAGCGACCGCTCGAAGAGTCCCAGGCTGCCCGATGCCGCATCGCCGGAGGCGGTGATCACGAACTCCACCGTGGAGCCCTCGGGCGGCTCGATCCGCGTCGCGTCGGCCGCCGCGTCGAGGGGCTGGTCGATCCGCATGTAGTCGGGCAGCCGTACCCGGCAGGAGAGCGACCGGATCTCGGGCCGCTCGAGGATGCCGATCGCATGGGTGCGGGTCCACGCACTGCCGGACTCGAGCCGGTAGCGGACAGGGTGGCCGAGCCCCTCGAGCCACGCCACGAACGTGCCGTCGTCGTCCGGTCGCATGGGCTGGCGGCTGGCGCGGCCGTCCGCATCGAAGAGCACGAGGGTCACGTCGGCGGCGGCGCCGCGGACGACGCTGCCACGGATTTCGAGCGGATCCCCCTCGAGCACGTCGAGGTCGCCCGGCGACCGCAGCTGCAGCCAGGTCGCCGGTGGGATGTCGGCCGTGGGGTCGAGCAGCCGCGCGAGCGTGATCTGAAACCGCTCGCCGAGGCCGACGTACAGCCCCGCCAGGGCGACCACGGCCGCCACCGCGATCGCGAGGTTGCGCACGAGCGTCCGCCACGGCAGCACCCGGGTGGCGTGGAAGCCACGGACGCGTTCCTGAGTCTGGTCGAGGAGCCGCTCCACCATGTCGGGCCGCAGCGGCCGGCCGTCGGGGCCGAGCACGGCGGCGTGCGGCCCGGACCGGCGGGCGAGATCGACGACGGTGAGCAGTTGGTTGTGGACGTCGCCGATGGCCCGCTCGATCCGCAGCGCCACCGCGTCGACCAGCGGCCAGCGCGCGGCGGGGGCCACGAGGAACAGGCCGACGGCCGTCGCCACGGCCACCCACCAGCCGCCCCACACGGCCTGCCGTCCCGGCACCGACAGCGGCGCCGCGAGGTCGAGGATCACGCCCCCCGCCACCCAGGCCAGCGCGATCGCCGTCGCCAGCAGCAGCCCCGCCGCCAGCACGGTGGCGACGAGCGAGCCGCGGGTCCACCGCACGAGCGCCGCCAGCCTCGTCACCCGTGAATCGCACTCGCCTGTCGCCACGCGTTGTCTCCCCTGTCTTGTGTGAGTCCGTCAGTGTTCGGCAGATCCGGCAGCCTTCGGCAGATCGTCAGTCGTCAGGAGCTCATCAGTCTTCAGCACGTCCTTCAGCCCACCCTGCAGCACGTCGCCATTCAGGCGGTCGCCGGCCCGCCGGCGCTGCCCACCGCCCGCCCGAGCCAGTCGTGCGCCCGTTCCCACCAGGTCCGGGGCGTTGCGTCGCTGCCCGCCGGAGCCGGCGGCCGCAGCGTGCTCAGCAGGAATTCCACGGCGAAGAGCCCGAAGAGCCCCACGATCAGCCAGGAGGTCAGCTCACGGCGGCCGGTGAGCCGCGCGTGGAGCGTCGGGTCTTCGGCGGTGCCGGCCAGCACCGTGACGGCACGCGGCGCCAGGGCCGCCTCGATCTCGCCGGCGGCCACGTGCTCGAGCGCCGCGGTCTCGACGTCCGGGTTCACGGCCATGCCCAGCCGCAGCGGCGTGTCGGCCGAGCCGGCGGCGGGCTCGACGTCGAACTCGTAGTAGCCGACCGCGCCGGTGTCGTCGTAGGCGCCGGTCACGCCCTCGTCGCCCGCGACGAGGGTGATCGCCCTGCGGACGCCCTCGGGGCCGATCGCCTGGACCACCGCCCGCCGCCAGGAGTCTTGCAGCCTGATCGGCGCGGGATCGAAGGGATGCACGCTCTCCGCGGCCACGGCGGAGGCGGCGGGCCGCAGGTGCTGCACCAGCCGCAGCATGAGCGGTACGAAGGCCGGATGCACCGGAAGGTTCGACCAGTCCGGCGTCACCGGCAGGCCGGAGATGACGACGCATCCGCGGCCGCAGCGGCATTCCGCCACCACGGCAGTGCCGTCGTCGAGCCGGGCCAGCACGACAGCGGGCGTGCGGCGGCGCGGCTGCCCACGATCGGCGTCGGCAGGGGCGATCTCCAGCGGCTCGTGGCGGAAGATGCGGAGCGTGTCGAGGACGGACGTCGCATCGTCGGCCGCCCGGCGGTCGTCGGCGGGACGGAACGGCGCGAAGACCGGGTGCGAGAAGTCGATCACCGCGAGGGTGCGGGCCGACGACTCGTCGTCGACGTCACCGACCGGCGGCCGCAGCTGGACCGGGATGGCGTCGACGCCCGGCGCCGCGCCGCGGAGGAATTCCCGGAGGTCCGCGTCACCGTGCCTCTGCGAGCCGGCCAGCACGACGAGCCCCGCCCCCGCCTCGACCCGCTCGCGCAGCCACTTCATCCGGCCGCCGTCGAGCCGCTGTTCGACGAGGAAGATCACGTCGGCGTCGCGGATGGTGCGCTCGTCGAGCGCGTCTGCTCGCTTGACCGTCACGTCGAGGCTGCCGGCGATGTCCGCCCCGTCGGCCGAGGCGGTGCGGGGGCTCTCGAGGGCCGCCTTGAGAAAGAGCGCGGGGTCGAACAGCGGCTCGAGGCCCGGAGGGGCGATCACGAGCACGTCCACCCGGGGCTCGACGTTGAGCACGAAGAGCAGGGCGTCGTCCTCGGGATAGGCGTCTCCGGGGATTTCGACCCGGCCGCGGAGCACGCCCGGCCGTGGGGGCACCACGGCCAGCGTCCGCACCGCCGGCCGGCCGGGGGGCACGTCGATCGGCACCTGCGCCACGATCTCACCGTCGAGCCGCACGGTCACCCGCGTGGCGAACGGCGCTTCCACGCCCGAGGAAGCCAGCCGCACCGTGAGTTCCACGGGCAGCCCCACCACGGGCCGCTGCGACCGCGGCGGCTCGCCGAGGATCGCCACGTTCCGCACCGCGGCGCCGTCCGCCGCCGCGACGTCGGCCACCACCAGGTTCACGTCGTCCGGCAGCCGGAGCGTCGCGGACCGTTCGCGGAGCCGCCGCCAGGCCCGCCGCTCGCAGTCGGAGACGATCCACACCGTGCGCGGCCCGCGTGGAGGGCCCGACAGCACCGTGGCGATACCCGCGGCGAGGTCGGCGGTGCCGGGGTCGGGCTGGATCGCGTCGAGCTCCGCGGCGAAGCGGCGGCCGTCGCCGAGCGCCGCACGGTGGAGCAGCTTCGGCTCGATGCCCGCCCGCACGAGCGTGACGAAATCATCGGGCCGCAGCCGGGACGCTGCCGCCCGCACCGCCTCACGGCTGCGGTGCAGGGCGGATGTGCCCTCGGAGACGAGGCCCGTCGTCATGCCGGCGTCCACGACGAAGGCCACGTCGTGGCTGCGGCCCGCGCCGAACCGCTCAACCACCGGCCGCGACAGCGCCCACACGGCCAGCAGCACGATCGCCGTCCGCAGGGCCAGCAGCAGCCATTCGACGAACCGGATGCGGCGGCGCTGCCGCACGTAGCCCTCCATGAGAAACCGGTAGGTGGGCAGTTCCACGTCGCGCAGGTTGTGGAGGTTCAGCAGGTGCAGGAGCACCGGCAGCGCGGCGAGCGGCAGGAACCAGAGGAGGAGGGGATTGAGCATGGTCGGTGGCAACGGCGGTCGTGCCGCCGGGAGGCGCGGGATCCGGTCAGCCGGTCATGCGGCTGCGGCGGCCGAGGTAGCGCGAGAGCATCTCGGCATGAGGCTGGTCGGTGGACGTGAGCTCGTACGCCACCGATCGCTCCAGGCACGCGGCGCGGACAGCGTCGAGGAAGGCGCCGAACCGCTCGAGGTAGGCGGCGCGGATCTGCCTGGGGTTGGCGACGAGCCGGCCCTCCCCCTCGATGTCGCGGAAGCGGGTCGCCTTGTCCCAGGGAAACGTCCGCTCGGCGGGGTCGACGAGGTGGAAGACGATCAGATCGTGCCGCATCGACTTCATGAGCGCCAGCCCCGTGGCGATGCTCGCCGGGTCGTCGAGCAGGTCGCTGATCAGGATGACGATGCCGCGCTTGGGGATCCGGCCCGCCAGCTGCCGCAGCGATTCGCCGACGGAGGTGTCGCTGCCGGGAGTGGTGCGGGCCAGCTCGGCGAGGATGTGGCGAAAGTGCCTGCCCGCCGAACGGGGCGGCACCCACGACCGGACACTCCGGTCGAACGTCCCCAGGCCCGCTGCGTCGTTCTGCTTGAGGGCCAGATGGCAGAGGGCCGCGGCGAGGCAGCGGCCGTAGTCGAGCTTCGTCGGACAGCCCTCGCTGCCGAAGTCCATCGAGCGGCTGGTGTCGAGGACGACGGTGATGCGGGTGTTGGTCTCCTCCTCGTAGAGCTTCACGTAGTGCTTGTCGGTCTTGGCGAGGAGCTTCCAGTCGAGCATCCGCAGCTCGTCGCTGGGCGTGTAGGGCCGATGGTCGGCATACTCCACGCTCGAGCCGAAGTACGGGCTCGGATGACGGCCCGAGAGCAGCCCTTCGACCGCGGTGCGGGCGACGAGCTCCATCCGGGCGACGAGCGCGAGGCTGCGGGGATCGGCGATCTCCGGCGGGCCGCCCGGCATGGCATGCGTGCTGCTGGAATCGGCCGCCATGAATCGCCCCTTTCCGGCCTCGTCCGCGGACGGCGGCCGTCACGGCCGCGTTAGCCCGCCTCGGGAAGCGACTGCAGGATGCCGTCGATCACACGGTCGGTCGTCACGCCCTCGCTCTCGGCGGTGAAGCTCGCCACGAGCCGATGCCGGAGCACGGGCCTGGCGACCGCACGGATGTCGGCGAACGACACGTTCGGCCGGCCATCGAGCAGTGCCCGAGCCTTGGCGCCGAGGAGCAGCGACTGGCAGGCCCGGGGGCCCGCGCCCCACGCCAGCCAGCGGCGGGTGTCGGCGGTGCTCGAGGGATCGGTCGGCCGGGTCGCCCGCGCCAGCCGCACGGCGTAGGTGGCCACGGGCTCCGCGACCAGCACGTCGCGGACGATCTCCTGAATGCGGAGGATGTCGGCTGCGCTGATCACAGGCTCGAGCTTCACGGACTGCCGTGCCGTCGTCGACGTCGCGATCCGCACCTCGTCGTCGAGCGACGGGTAGTCGACGGAGATCTTGAACATGAACCGGTCGAGCTGGGCCTCGGGGAGCGGGTAGGTGCCCTCGCTCTCGATGGGGTTCTGCGTGCCGAGCACGAAGAAGGGCCGCGGCAGTTCGAACGTTTTGCCCGCCACCGTGACGTGGTGCTCCTGCATCGCCTGCAGGAGCGCGGCCTGCGTCTTGGGGGGCGTGCGGTTGATCTCGTCGGCGAGCACGAGGTGGGCGAAGATCGGCCCCTTCACGAACCGCAGCTCCCGCTGCCCCGACTGCTTGTCCTCCTGGAGGATCTCGGTGCCGGTGATGTCGGAGGGCATCAGGTCGGGCGTGAACTGGATCCGGCTGAACGAGATCGAGAGCAGTTGCGAGAGGCTCGAGATCATCAGCGTCTTCGCCAGGCCGGGCACTCCCTCGAGGATGCAGTGGCCGCGGCAGAAGATGCCCATGAGGAGCAGTGCGAGCACCTCCTCCTGGCCGACGATCACCCTGCCGAGGGCGTCGAGCATTCGGCGGTGGGCCTTGGCCACCGCCTCGGCCTGCGCGGCGACGACCGACGGCTTCGGGGTTTCGACCGTTCCGGCCACGACGCGGCTCCACGATGGAGGGAGGGACGTTTCCTCCCCAGATACCGACTATAAGCCGCGGCCAGGGCACGAGCCAGTGCTGGGAGGCCGGTGCCACATCGGGGCTACGGCGAGGGCAGGGGGGTGATCTCGCGAATCGCCGCGGGGTCGCGGGCCGCCGGCCGCGGATCGTGCCAGCGTTCCCGCGGCGCCGGGGCCTGCGCGTCGAGCCACGTGCCGATCCGGTGCCGCAGCGATCCGAGTGAGCGGTGTGCCTCCGGTCTGAACGCCGAGTTGCCGGCGTCGTCCTCCGACGCCTTTCGCATCGTGGCCGGGAGTCCCGGCAGGGCGAGGACGGCGGCACCGACCGCGTCGCGCGTCTCTCCGGAAACCGCGCAGTAGATCGTGAGATACTCGACGAGCTGCTGCCCCGCACGAAACGCCTTGAGCCGCAGGCTCGGCACCGGACCCTCGGGGGTCGGATAGAAGACCGCGAGGTCGTCCGGCTTCTTCCAGGCGTCGGCCGTGCCGATCGTCTGCCAGGGCACGACGCCGTCGGCACCGAGCGCCCAGGTCTCGACGCACCAGGCCGCCGACGTCGCGTTCGACGTGCCGATCGGATTGGCGGAGCCATACATGGAGACGAGCGTGCCGAACCGGCGGGCACGGTCCATGACGCGGTCGCGATAGGTGCGGAGCACGCCGTTGACGACCTCCGACGTCACAACGCCGTCGAACAGGTCACGCTGCCACTCAGGCCGTGAGATGTCGGCCCGGTAGACCATGTGGATGTCCGGGCGGCCGGCGACGCCCTTCCAGAACTCCGCGCCGAAGCGGCGCAGGGCCCAGAAGTCCTGCGTGTTCATGGGCTCGTCGAAGATCCAAGCCGCCGAGCAGCCGTCCCAGCGGTTGTCACGCTGCTGCTTAAAATAGACCTTGTTGTTGAGGTAGAACTCGAACATCGGCTCGGTCCAGCGACGGGCGGCGAGGTGGTCGACGAACCGGCCGGCGGCGGCCCGGAACTCCGTCCAGTAGGCGTCGTCGTAGGCCGACTCGATCCAGTAGCCGCCCTTGAAGTGCCGCTCGTGGTCCATGGGCCAGTTCTCGTTGAGCGGCAGGTAGAAGGCGTCAACGGGAACCGGGCCGCGCGGCAGATCGGCGAATGCCGAGCCATCGAGCACGGGGCCGAAGCGTTCGTCCCACTCGCTCCAGTCCCACGTTCCGGAGGCGTCGATCCGGGGAGCGGCCTTCACCTTCCCGGTCCAGTTGTAGGGGAGCCAGTTGAGCGTCGTGCGATGCTCGTGGGCGAGCCGGTAGTACCCCAGTTCATGATCGGGCAGGCCATAGGCGTTCATCTGCGGCACGAAGGAGAGCCGGTCGGGGAGCGCGAAGTTCCAGACCGTGACGGAGAACGGCACGTCGCGGCCGGCGACGCGGAGCGTGCCTGTGCGGCGGCCGGGCTTCGCGTCCTTCGGCACGGAGACCTCCACGAAAGAGCCGTTAGCCGCGCGAGGCAGTGGATCGACCTGGTCGGCCACCTTCGGCATCGAGAACCGCTTCATCGGCAGGTCGATCGTGACGGCCTCGAGGCCCGCGTCGATCGAGAACCCGATCGCCTCGCCCCGCGCGGCGAAGAAGTCGAGCGACTCGAGCGGCTCACCGAACAGGTCGCGGCCGG
>Ga0114973_10002050_pt1 | contig 14811 bp, 14 predicted proteins | sample M_140807_MF_Meta_FD_87025 | JGI IMG/M metagenome (GOLD analysis project Ga0114973, IMG submission 87025) | Freshwater microbial communities from Lake Montjoie, Canada to study carbon cycling - M_140807_MF_MetaG | ecosystem: Environmental > Aquatic > Freshwater > Lake | place: Lake Montjoie... | reverse complement strand
TTTTATTTTTTTTATTTTTTTTTGTAAAATAAAAAAAATTATTCAATTTTATTAAATTTTTCTATAAGAGTCTTTATATTATTATCTATATTCGTCATTTTAATATTTAAAAGCAAAATATCATTTTGAATAACTGCTATTTTTTCTTCCATAATATTTATATTTGGATTATAATTTAGATTATAATTTGGATTTATGGGTTGATCTTGGTTTATGCTATTGCGTTGATTTACTGTTTTAAGTTTTTCAAATATATTAGGCTCATTTTCTTCCCATGGATTGCGTGTAAAATTATCTTTATTCAAGTCCGTTATAAGTGTTTCATCTTCCCATGTAATACGTTTATTCAAGTCAATTATCTGATTTTTATATAATTGACTATCTAATTCGGTTTTTTCTATTTTAATATATTTTAATTTATTTTCTGTATCTTGAATTGTGGTTATATTATTATTGGTACTATTATTGGTACTATTATTAGTATTATTAGTATTTTTAGAATTAGTATTAGCATTATTATTTATATTTGTTTTTTTTTGTAACTGTTCACTTTTAATAGATGTTTCTTCTGGCTTTAACCATGATTCAGGTGAAATATTTTTTTTACTTTCATTACTTTTATTTATAATATCTATATCATAATTTCTTTGGGCAATCATTTCTTTTATTGTTTTCTCTATTTCAACAATCGGTTCATCTTCTATTTTAATACTAAAATTAGGAACTGGTGGTTTTGTGATATTCATGGAATTTGTAAATTCTTCTTGTCTCTGAGATAAATCACGTTCAAATATATTTTGTCTATTATTTTGAATTTCTTCATTTGTAATGAATTCTTTATTTTGGGCTTTTATTTTTATATTATTTTGTATATTATTTTGTAGATTATTTTGTAGATTCTCGTTTTTTATTTGGTTAGGATTATGAGTCGGTTTAGGATTAAGATTTTGTTTCGTAACAGAATGAAGATTATTCTTAATATAATGAATAATCATTACAATATATTTTTTATTCATATCTATCAAATTACTATTTATTTTTCTCTCGTTTTCATAAAATGGTAACAAATTTTCTTGAAATGTTTTCAATATATGTAAACAAAAATCATTTGGTTTATCATGAATATATTCATCTACAATAATTTCCCATAAAACGTTTAAATTTTCCTCTTTTAAAAATTCATTTGGATTTTGATTAGGATTAGTTTTTGGTTTTGTATTAAACATTCAATATATAAATATTTATAACTAATTATTTATATACTTATCGTTAATTAGACATTTTATCAGTAATTACACATTAGAAAATTGAAATACAGATTTTTCGTCTAATAACATTAATGCCATAGCTGCATAATTATGTAAATCTAATAATGTATCCCTAATTCCTTCATCATTTACTAAGTTTACTCCATTTTTTGTTATAGATAATGAGCGTTGTATTTTATCTTCTATTCGCATCAAAACGCCGATAACTCCAAATTTTGCAAATGCGTCACCATAATCAGTATTCTTTTTTATAAATAATTCAAGTGCATCACTTTGAATTTTTTGCATTTGTTCAACTCTACTCATATTTGATAAATATAAAATTATATGTTTATACTTTATTTATATATTATTTTTTCACATGTCATTAAAGTGAATCATTAAAATAGACCTTTCTGAATTTATTCATATAACTATCTCTCAATATATGTGTTTTTAAATAATGTCCTGTTGTTTTATCTTCCAACATATGAACAATAAAATATAATGAATAGATACCACATTCTGTATTTCCATATTGATGTTCTACACCTTCATTACTATCATATTTAAAGCTAATAGGTGGATTCATTTTATTCCCTTGTTCTTTTATACGGTTTACAAAGTTTAATACTTCTTTTGGTGGTTCGTCTCCTGTGCTATCAAAGAAAAAGATTTCTTTCTTTTTTATATTAATAAATAACGAAATCCAGTGTTCACCTGGTCCATCATGTGGATCTGTATTTAATATAATTCCTATTTTTGTTTTACCATTTTTTATTTGTTCTGTAATATTAAAGTTACATAATTCGTTCCATACACATTCACCATATAGTTTACGTGTATCAAAATCTATTGGGCTAGGACCAATAAAATCAAAACATTTATAAGCTTTTTCATATTGTTTCATTACATTGATAATATCTACACTTGTTAACCATTCATTTGGATTTTTTTTCCATTCTTTTGGTGATTCAGGTGCAAATGAGTTGGATAATTCATTATCTACTTTACCAAATACACCTTTTTGTTTCAACCAACATGACTCTTTATTACAAACATTTGCTAAAAACCCTTTTAATTTATTATAAATTTCTTTTGGCTTATTTGAATTGATTTTAATATCAGGATGTCTATTATTCCATAAATCCCTTAATTTAAAAAGCGATTTATCGGTATAACATGTATAATCATTCATTTCTTTTTCATCTTTTGGGCTACAATTTATTGGATTAACATGAACAATACTAGTATTACTATTACTATTTCTTTTCGTATTTTTCTTTCTCGTTTTTTTATGTTTCATCTTTTTTTTCCGTATTGTTTGTTTCATCATAATTATTAGTGATATTTTTCTTTTTACCAGAATGGATAACTCCCTTTTTTCTTAAAATTGGGTCTTTTAAATTTATATTTTTTTCTTTTGGTAATATTATTTCGTCAGGTTTTTTAATATACTTTTTGGTAACAAAAGAATCTAATGTTTGTGATTTTATGTTTATAGAACGCATCATCAAATTATTTACTTCTTCTTTTGTCGCATTTTCATCCAAATTATTTAAATTATTTAAATTAGACAAATCATCTAAAACATCTAAATATGTTTCATTTATAATACTTGAATAATCTTCTTGAAGAATATCATTATTATCAATTGTTTTGAAATATTGAATACATGCGTTTACATAATTTTCAAAACAATATTTAATATCAGGAAATAAATGCTCAGGCTCTTGATTTATGAGTAATTCTTTTGTTAAACTAAATATTCTTTTTCTATAAAACTTTTTATCTTTTCTATTATTTAGTTTTGTAATATTACTTTGCATATATTTATCATAAATAGATTTGTTTATCAAACAATCTATTGTTATTTGATTTATTAATTGGTCAGACATATATTTCTAGTGTAAAAAAATCAAATACTTATTACTTATATTATTTTTATTATTTTTGAAAATAATATAATTATATAATATGAGTGTAGCTATTATGAATAATGATAATATGAATAATATTAATAACATCAATAATAAATTAAAACAACAAATGCTTATCAATACTAGTAATAGTAATACTAATGACAAATTAAAACAACCAAGTGTTAGTAATAATATTTTTACTTTTTTGAGAGAGAAAAAGGTTGAATTAAAAAGTAATATAATCAATATCTATAACTGGTTAACATTACTAGATTATATGTTTTATATTAGTAAAATTAAAAATACATCCGATTTTCAAGCAAAATTACAAAAAACAATGAATTCTGCTTATGATAAGGCTATCAAATTTAACGAGTTTTGCGAAAAAACGAAATCACAAAATTTACAAAAGGTAGAATTTGAAGACAAAATTAAAAAAGAACTACAAAAACAATTAATTGATATTGTTAAACCAGATAAAAAGGGAGGAGGTTCAAAACAAAGTAGAGGGGCGAAACAATACGGAGGAGCAGAAAACAACCAATCACAACCACCTTTATTTAATATGATTTTTGCTGGAATCTTCATAATAACACTTACACTTCGTAGTTTTGGGTGTGATAATCGTATGTATAATGTTGAAAAAAAAATGAGTGACTATGATCTATGTGATCATATAATAGGTATGGAACTATGGTCATTTATTGTCCTACTATTTAGATGTGGATATTTAATTTTAACCAAATCAATGATTGCTAGACCTAGACAAGTTAGAAATCATGACCCATATGGTCATTTAGAATGGGCTACGGAAATAAGTAGCACTATGCCAGCATTAACAAATGCTGAAACACAGAATGCAATAGTAAATAATATTGGAACAGTAGATACATTTGCGAATATCTATTCTGGCCCGATTCTTCGTAGTATGCGTAAAATTATTGCTACACAAGTACCTGTTGCAGTTCCTTTAACTACAACAAATTCTGAATATAGACCTGATAGACCATTAGATCTTTTTCCTATTGATTATGATTATAACAGAATACCTGGTTCTAAACAAGAATATCAACAAGCATATGAAGCATGGCAGAATGAACAACAACTACTTGAACAAGAATACGAGCAACAAGAATATGAGCAACAAGAATACGAGCAACAAGAATACGAGCAACAACTTGTTGAACAAAATGAACCAACACATCAACAACGTCTTGATGAACAAAGTCGTTTTCTGGATGAACTATATCAACTTACTCCTGCGCAACGTGAGGAACGTAGACGACAATTAGAAGGAAATAATAGAGGAGGAACAAAAAGACATAAGAAAAATAAAAAAACAATAAAAAAAGGTAAAACAATAAAAAAGATAAAAACTAGAAAGAGTTAAAATATAAATATGCGAATATATTCAGGTTTTTATCTAGGATATCTAGGTAAAAAATAGCCTTAGTTTTTACTTCTTAATTGTGTTCTTGTTGAATTCATAAATAACCCTGAACCAATTTGTTTATCATTTGGATTTGGATTAAATTTATCAAATGTTTCTTCTTGAAATAATAATGAATGTGCTTGATGATTTTGATTATTAGGTCTAAAACTATAAGTATATAAGTCACTAGTACTATTTGGAACATATACAGCTTGGCTACACTTTTGTAAAGCATATATCTGATTTCTTAGTTCTGATTCGGTATTTATATTAGAAGCAAATCCTGACCATGGTGACTGTGTGTTTCCAGGGTTAAATACTGTTTGTGTATTAAATGTTGGTTGTTGTTGTAATTTTAAGCCTATTTCACGTCTTGGGTCAACTATTGGAAAATAGGAATACTTTGTCATTACAGGTCTAACATCTATATAGGGTTGAAGTGGTTGCGACGGAATGTTTCTACTATATATCTCTTTATTTTGTGCTTCTTGAATCTGTGATGCGCATTCAGTATTCATTATAATATATTATTAGACAACATTTATTTTTTATTATTTTATTTGTTATTTTATTTATTATTTTGTTTGTTATTTTATTTGTTATTTTGTTTATTAGTTTGTTTATTAGTTTATTTATTAGTTTGTTTATTAGTTTGTTATATTATTTAAATAAATAACATAAAGTCATAACTAGATAATAATACAACTATAATAATGTGTGGAATATTTGCACTTCTTAACAAAGACGATAAAATACCATCAAGTTTAATTAAATCGTCTTTTCAAAAAGGTCAATCACGTGGTCCCGAAGATACACAGACTAAATATTTTTTAAAGGGTATGTTTGGATTTCATAGATTAGCTATAAATGGATTCAATCACACTGGTAATCAACCAATGATGATTGATGATATTATATTAATTTGTAATGGTGAAATTTATAATTATAAAGAATTATATGACTTAATGGAAGTAGTTCCTAAGACTTCATCTGATTGTGAAGTTATTATTCATTTATATAAAAACTATGGCATTGAACAAACACTAAATATGTTGGATGGGGAATTTTCGTTTATTTTATTAGATAATCGTATTAATGATGAAATAGACAATAAAATATATGTAGCACGTGACCCATATGGTGTAAGACCACTTTATTATCTTAAACAAGATGTCTCTATAAATTTATCTTCCACTAATACGGTTGGTTCCGTGAATGCTTTTGTTAATAAACATATTTTATATGGTTTTGCATCAGAACTAAAATGCCTTGTTGATATTTATAATACAAATACTTCATATCTTACCATTGAACAATTTACTCCTGGTACATTTTCTGAATTTCATTTATCTAGTATGGTTCAATCTTTTTGGGAACCGAATTTTGAATGTAGACCTTATTTTGTTCCTAATTTTTCATATAGTCAATTATATAGTCATGTAAGTAATGATAATATTGCTTATGAAAGTATTATTAAAGACATTGCAAATAATATAACTACTTATTTAAATAACGCAGTTATTAAAAGATGTGTTACCACTGAACGTCCTGTTGCATGTTTATTATCTGGTGGTCTAGATAGTAGTTTAGTAGCAGCTCTTGCAAATAATTATTATAAAATGAATGATTCTGCTTATCAATTGGAAACATATAGTATTGGATTACTTGGTTCCGAAGACCTTAAATATGCACGATTTGTTGCAGATTACTTAGGAACAAATCATACTGAAATCATTGTTACTGAACAAGAAATGTTTGATGCTATTCCTGATGTTATTTATACTATTGAAAGTTATGATACAACAACTATACGTGCTAGTATTGGTAATTATTTATTAGGAAAATATATTCGTAAAAATAGTCAAGCAAAGGTGATATTAAATGGGGATGGTTCTGATGAGTTATTTGGTGGATATATTTATATGAATAAATGTCCTAATAGTGTTGAATTTGATAAAGAAACGAGACGATTATTAAAAGATATTTATTTATTTGATGTATTACGTTCTGATAAATCTATTTCATCACATGGACTTGAACCAAGAACACCTTTCTTAGATAGGTCCCTTGTAAATTATTATTTATCTATTTCACCAGTAGTTAGAAATCATAATATAGAGAAAAAAATGGAAAAATTTCTTTTGAGAAATAGCTTTTCTTCTATTTATTTTCAAAATTATGAAGGAAAACAATTATTACCTGATGAAATATTATGGAGGAAAAAGGAGGCATTTAGTGATGGAGTTACTTCCAAAGGACGCTCATTATATCAAATCCTTCAAGAACATATTTCCTTAAAAATGGAATATACTATGGAATTAAATAATTCATTTGTTAGAAATAAATACCCACCTTGTATAGAAACAGAAAAGTCTTATTATAAAATGTTATTTGATTCTTTTTATCCAAATTGTGAGTCTATTCTTCCGTATTTTTGGATGCCAAAATATATTAATGCAAAAGATCCAAGTGCAAGAACATTACAAATTTATCAAGAATGCGATAAAAATTTTCAAGATAAAGAAAAATATAAAGATATAGAAAGCAATTTTTAATAATTATAATAAAAAAAGTAAATAAGATTAAATTAAATAAACATTTAATTATAATATAATATAATTAAATGAAGTCATTTAAACAATTTATAGCTATGGCAGGTTTACCAAGAGCAGGTTCAACATTATTATCATCTATATTAAGTCAAAACCCTGAAATTCATGCGGAGGGTAATTCAGGGTTATGTCATATTATGTCAAAAATGAGAATTGTTTGTGAAAAAGAAGTACAAGAACAGAGTCAAGCTAATGGAAAAACAAATTTGGTTACAGATATGTTATCAGGAATACCACATTTATATTATCGTGATATTCCAGAGTCTATTGTTATAGACAAATGTAGAGGGTGGACATTTTCTGATCTTTATCCATTATTATTTTATATTGATAAAAAAGTTAAAGTAATTATATTAGAAAGATCTATAACAGAAGTTGTATTATCGTTTGCTCATTTATTTAAAGAAAACAATTTGTCAACAGATGAAATAAATACACGATTGATTAATATGATATCACCTAACACACAACCAATCATGACATCCATTAATGGAATCATTTGGGCAAAAAACAATAATAGCGAAAATAATTTTTTGTTTATTTCTTATAATGATTTAGTAAATAATACTGAATTAACTATACAAAAAATATATAGTTTTTGTGAATGGAAATATTTTAGTCATAATTTTGATGAAATAAAAACAAAATACAAGGAAAATGATGAAGCCTATAATTTAAACGGAATGCATGATGTAAGGAGTAAAATTGGAAAAAGAAATCTTAACGATAATATTTTACCAATAGAAATAAAAAATCATTGTGAAATGATTGACAAAATGATGGGTTATTCTTCTGATTAGTATTATAAAATATCATATTTATATAAATGAACTTCTTTGATTCTATTTATAAATTTCAAGATATTATTTTCACCCTTTTTATAATTATTTCATATATAATTATTACATTATATGTATTAGGAATCATAAAAGATTTTCCTAATTTTTTTATTAGTATAGATTATTATGTTAAAATCTATATTTGTTTATTTTTAATATGGCGTTTTAATCCAATAACTCCTTATTTTTTTAAACAAAAAGTTGCTTTTGATGAATTAGACCGAAAAATATCATTTAGTGCAGGATTAATCATTTTAACAACTACTTTTATTAAAGAATACTTGGTAAATATAAAAAATAAAGTAATAGAAATTTTATAAAATGTAAAATATAAGTTGTAAATGTAAACTTATCTATAAAAAATTAGTTTAAATATAATTTATAATTTAATTTACTTTATAAATTATGGGAAAAAAAAAGGAAAAAGAAACAACTCAAAAAAGAGAAGTAACTAAACCAAGTATTCTATTACCTTCTGTTTCGCTTGTAACAATTACACAATTATCTAGGTATAAATGTTTAGAAATTTTATTACAACATATTAAAGAACAAACGTATACTAATATAGTTGAATGGGTTATAGTAGAAGGAAGTAAAAAGGAAGAAGATGCCATAGAAAATTCTAAAAATATAAAGTCATTAAAAGAAAATTGTGGCTTATCCTTTCCGATTATTTATATAGAGTTAAAAGGTGACAAAAAATTAGGAGAAATGAGAAATATTGGTAATACCACATGTAAAGGAGATATAACTGTTTGTATGGATGATGATGATTTTTATTTCAACACAAGAGTTGCTCATGCGGTAGAAAAACTAACTAATTCGGAAGCTAAAATAGCAGGATGTTCAGCCATATTAATGTATGATTATGTTTTAAATAAATTATATAAATTTAATCCATTTGCGCCATATCACTCAACAAATACAGCAATGGCGTGGAAAAAGGAGTATTTATTAACCAATAGTCATGATATTAATAAAGAATTTGCAGAAGAAGCTAGTTTTACACGTGGTTTTACAGAAGTTATGGTTCAATTAGAAGCAGAAAAAACGTTCATTTTATCATCACACACTTTTAATACATTTAATAAAAGAGAAATAGCTACTACTGGTAGTGTGGGAATGAATCCTACGTTAAAAGAGATAGATATAGATATTCATACATATATCAAAAAAGATATTTATGATAAATATATAAAATTATTTGTACAAAAAAAGGATAATAAATATGACATAGTTTATTTCTGCGGAGGTTTTTCTATTGAATGGGACCCTACTGATATGAAATTAGGTGGCTCAGAACAAGCAGTGGTAAACTTAGTAAATCAATGGACCAAAATGGGTAAAAAAGTTGCTGTATATGGTAAAATAAAAGAACAGAATTTTCAGGGTGTTGATTATATTAATTGGCAAAAATTTCCTTTTGAGCAAAATTTAAAAATTGTTATTTTATGGAGATTATCAGGATTATTATCTATGAATGGATTTAAAATAAATGCAAAAGAAATATGGTTAGATGTACATGATAGATTTTTTCCTCAACTTATAGATAATTATAAAAAATATGGTAACAAAGTGGATAAAATATTTTTAAAAAGTAATTATCATAAAGAAATTTTTAAGGAACAATTTAATGATCAATTAAATTTATCTAAGTGTGTCGTGATACCAAATGGTGTAAGAATAGAACAATTTAAAGAAAATAAAGAAAATGTTTTGAGAAATCCATATCGTTTTTGTTATTGTAGCTGTTATACCAGAGGATTGAAAGAAATTCTTGAACATGTATGGCCTATTATTTATAATTATGAACCACGTGTAGAATTACATGTTTACTATGGTATGGATTTAATAACTGATGTTAATTTTAAAAACTATTTTAGATTTCTTTTATCACAACCTGGTGTCATGGATCATGGAAGGCAACCAATGGATATGATTGTTAGAGAGAAACATATGTCTAATTTTCATTTATATGTTACAAATACTATTGGTGAAATTGATTGTATTTCAATAAGAGAAAGTTTAGCCACAGGATGTATTCCTTTAATTTCTAATTTTGGTGTATTTAAAGAACGGGAAGGAATACATTTTGACCTTATAGAAGGAAATAAAGATTCTTATGGATTCATTGCTATAAAAATTATTCAACTATTAAAAAGTCAAAACGAAATGAATAAATATAGAGAAAAAATGTGTCAATCGCCTTCACTCATTGGATGGGAAGAAGTTGCAAATAAATGGTTAAACCAAATATAATATATTACATCATTTTTCATTTGAAGCGACCACTTTTACTTATTTTTTACTTATTTTTTACTTATTTTTTACTTATTTTTTATCCGTATTTTGTATTTCTGACATTATGTATTCAATAATATAATCTATAACAATTTTTTTACATTGTCCATAATGATAATTACGTTCTACATAAAATTCTTGAAAAATATCTGAACCAATAATATAATATTTAAGTTTTTATTTGTATTTTTAGCGTATTTTATGCGTTTTGTTTTTTTTCGTTTTTATGTATTTTTTCGTTTTTGTATTTATTGGGTTTTTTACATTTTGTTTTAGAAAAATAGATAAATGATTCATTATTTGTTTCCCTAATATTTTATCTATTTCATATTCTTCTTTTGTCTTTTCAATATAATCATAATTATATTTTTTAAATTCATTCAATATTATTTTTTCAAATTCCTCCTGATTTTTAGTTTGAATAATATTTTTACATAAACCACTATTTATAAACCTTTTAAGCATTTCATTTATTGTTAAGTCATAATAATATGGTTTTACATTTATATAATATATATTATCATGCACCATTTTTGGATAATAATTATCATCCAAAAAACATATTTCTGTATTTTCTGAAATTTGTGTACATTTTATAAAATCCCTATGTGTTTTATCATGTGTAGTTCTACATAACTCAACTTTTTTCCCATTCACTTTAAAAGCTGCAATTATTTGGTCAAATAATTTATATTTTATTTGATTTTCAAAATAATGCATGATGTTATATGACCATTCTTTGGGTCCTTGATTATTTGTATATATCATCAATTTATGACAGCATTTTGTTTTTTTACTTTCCTTTAAATATAACAAAATATTTATTATGTTTGGTCTAATGAATTCAGGATATAAATTGAGTATATTATTAAAATCATTCTGACTTAGATTTTTATTTATACTTTTAAAATAGTTATTCAAACAATCCCAAAATATACCAAATTCTGTAAAATAACCTAATGTTTCATCTAAGTCAAATACAATTATCTTCATTTATATTATATAATACTTAATGTTTTAGTTTTTACAAATTTTACAATTTTAAATAAATTTTTTACAGATTTGAATACAAAATTGCTATATTTTTAGTTTTGTTTTACTAATATATTTTTACTAATATATTTTTACTAATATATTTTTACTAATATATTTTTACTAATATATAATAATATACAATGGAAAATAAAATTACCCAAAAGGATTATATCAATATATTAAATTTTTATAATAAATCTATACCTAAATCAAGTAGTCTTATTAAGCTAGAAGCTACTAAGCTCATGTCAGAAAAATTATGTAAATGTATAAAGAAATTGGACCCTATAAATGAAGCACGCTCTATCGGAATTTGTACAAAGACTATTTTTAATAATAAAGGTTTTTCAAGAGGAAAATTCTCTTGTCGTAAAGGAAAAAACACCAAATTAGAAATATTTAGAAAAAGAAAAACGATGAAAGCAAGAAAATAATGAAAAACTAAAATAATAATAATTATAAATATTATTATTATATGTATTATGATATCATTATTATTGGCAGTGGAATTGCAGGATTATATAGTGCATATCATATCCAAAAATTATCTCCTGCAACCAAATTTCTTATTTTAGAACAATATAAGAAAGAATGGATAGGTGGGAGAACAAGTAATGAAATGTTTTATGGTGCGGAAATAGTTACAGGGGCTGGAATTGGACGATTAAAAAAAGATAAATTATTATATCAATTACTTAAAAATCTAGATATTCCGACACATGAATTCACAACATATCCTAATTATTCTAAGTTAATAAATGCAATTAATGTTAATAAAATGGTTTTGTTCCTAAAAAAAGAATATGAAAAATATAAAAAGAATCCAAATGTTTCTTTTTCACAATTTGCCAAAGCTAAATTAGGTGAGAAAGAATATAAAGAGTTTTTAATTTCTGTTGGGTATACTGATTATGAAAATGAAGACGTTTATGAAACCTTATATCATTATGGTATGGAAGATAATGTTTCATCATTAGATGCTTTTCATGTTTCTTGGAAGAAAATGATATTAACATTAGCAGAAAAAATTGGATATGAACATTTCAAATTTTCAAGTAATATTGTGCAATTATCAAAAATATCTAATAATCCTTGTAAATTTTTATTAGAAACGGATAAAGGTATTAATTATTATTGTAATAAAGTAATTATTGCTACTACTATTAGTAGTATTCATAAATTATTTCCTAAATATACTATTTATAATAACATTGGTAGCCAACCTTTTTTACGATTATATGGAAAATTTACAAAAAAATCTGTATCTATATTGAAAGATTATGTAAAAGGATATACTATTCTTCCTGGACCATTACAAAAAATTATTCCTGTTTGTCCTCTTGATAAAGGCGTTTATATGATTTCATATAGTGATAATGATAATGCGACTACATTAAAAGAACATCTTCAAAATACGGAACTAAATCGTGACTTATATTGTAAATTATTAGAACAATCGCTAGGTATACCAAATAATTCATTACATTTAATAGCTATAAAAGCATTTTATTGGCCTATTGGAACACATTATTATAAACCATTAGACAGAAAAATATATGAAAGTAGGGAAGAATTTATTTATAAAGTTCAACATCCTGAAAATGGTGTACTAGTAGTAGGTGAGGTAGTAGCTAGAAATCATGGTTGGACAGAAGGTGCATTGAAAAGTGTAGAAACGGTTCTTAATAAAAAATGGATTATTACTGAATGTTAGATATTATAAGTGAATGTTACATTATAAAGCGAATATTATTCTCCTTTTATCATATAATACCCATGATATCCTATAACTGCGAATGCTAACATTAGTAATAATTCAAAATAAAATCTGGAAGTTTTATCACCATTTAATCCAATATATAATAATAGAGGAGCTACTATAATCATATGAAATAAGTTTATGAAATAAGATTTTCCTTCTTTACTTTTAATATAAACTTTATAACCATGATATAGAAAAATGATAATACTTAATGCTAATAAAATAGTATACATAAATTTGAAAATTTTAGTTTGATATATACCTACATACAAAAATAAACTACCTATTATTAATATGTGGAATAAATGTATTATAGATAGTTTGTTCATATAAAATATAAAATATAAAATATAAAATATAAAATATAAAATATAAAATATAAAATATAAAATATAAAATATAAAATATAAAATATAATATATAAATAATATATATTTATGGATAATTGTAAAAAGAAAAAATACTATGAAGAAGCAAAAATTACAAGAACCAAAGAATCGTGTAATGGTTGTTTGTTAACCATTTCTGTAAGAGTAAGATGTTCATCATATATTAGTTGTGATGATGCTTATAAAAAGGCTTATTGTAAAGCTGAATCTATTATGGAAAGTTGTTTTAAAAAATATAAATGTAAATGTTCTAAACCTAGTGTAGTTTATAATAAATATCCATACTATAAAATTAAAATTACTTGTCATAAATGTGAAGATAAGTGTGAAGATAAATGTGAAGATAAATGTGATAATAAATGTGACATATGTAATTTTAACGAATGTAAGTGTTATGACTGTTGTGATAAAAAAAACGGACAAACAGGACCTATTGGTCCTACTGGACCTAGTGGTGAAAGTAGTTATGAAATAGGTCCAACAGGCGCACAAGGTAGTCAAGGTTCAGATGGCGCTTCATCAAATACTGGTGGCACTGGTGCAACAGGTTCACAAGGATTTACTGGTCCAACAGGAGAAAAAGGTACTTTCATTTTATTTCAATCAACATCTTCGGGTTTAGTTACAAGCTTAAATTCACCACAATATTTAACTATTGATCCCAATGGTTTAGCTCAATATATAAAAGTAGGTTCTATTTTATTTGTAGATAATACAACAAATGTTACATTATTAGGATCCACAAATACATTATTAGGATCAACAAATACATTGTCAGGATATATAAAGGTAATTGATAAACTGAATACAAGTATTCTTTTGGTATCGTGGATAGATAGTAATTTAAATGACAGTATTAGTTGGTCTACAACTACAAATATTATCTTAACTGGACCAGTAGGACCACAAGGATCACAAGGATCACAAGGATTTACTGGTTCGCCTGGAACTTCATCAAACACAGGATCTACTGGACCCACAGGTATTCAAGGATCCCAAGGATTTACTGGTCCCACAGGAACACAAGGAGTCCAAGGATCTACTGGACCAACAGGAGCCCAAGGATCACAAGGATTTACTGGTCCCACAGGAATACAAGGAGTCCAAGGATCTACTGGACAAACAGGAGCCCAAGGATCTACTGGATATACAGGAGCAAACGGCACTTTTATTATATTTCAATCAACAACACCAGGTAATGTTAATAGTAGTGCTAATGCAGATTTAGTTATTGATCCAACTAGTTTAGCTCAATATATAACAGTAGGTTCT